>WLWD01001692.1_pt1 | contig 126430 bp, 113 predicted proteins | sample 6712731 | NCBI WGS metagenome assembly WLWD01 (sample SAMN12718690, study PRJNA576275) | sponge metagenome | isolation source: marine sponge | host: Mycale hentscheli | place: New Zealand: South Island, Marlborough, Capsize Point | collected 2014-11-01 | reverse complement strand
TGCTCCTCCCTCTCTCCCTGCTCCTCCCACTCTACTTGCTCCTCCCACTCTACCTGCTACTCCCTCTCTCCCTGCTCCTCCCTCTCTCCCTGCTCCTCTCACTCTCCCTGCTCCTCCCACTCTACTTGCTCCTCCCACTCTCCCTGTTCCTCCCTCTCTCCCTGCTCCTCCCACTCTCCCTGCTCCTCCCACTCTCCCTGCTCCTCCCACTCCCCTCCTATCTCTTCATTTATCTCATATAGTGTTTGTGCACATACAGATATGCAGGAGGTGTTGGTTCAAGATGGTGGCCCCACTCTCGGTGAACGTAATTATGGTGAACTAGTGACCTCTGAAAACTACATCAATATAGACGAAGATTTGAGCAGATTGAGTGAAGCCAGAAGAGAAGAGGAGACTGATGAAAGGCCAGTGTTGGAGCCCCCGGTTGTGGAGCCTATCACGCCCATCGACACCACTTTCCCTCCGACACAGTTAATGGTGGATGACGAAACTAGAAGTGTGGGAGAGAGGAGTGCTACAGAGGAGAGGAATGACAAAGACAGTGAGGAGGAAGAGGAAGAAGAGGAAGTTAGTGAGGAAGAGGAGGAAGGAGAGGAAGTAGAAGAAGGTGAAGAGGAGGACGAAGGAGAAGATGAATATAAAAGCTTTAGAAGAAGTATACCTCCCTCCCAAGTAAGAAACTGATTTTCATGTCTTTTAAGAGTATTATGTGTGGATAGGTTGTGAGTAGGTCTCTGTAGGATCAATGTTCTTATAGATTGTGAGTTTTGGTGAAGTAATTTAGTGCTTAGAGCAACTATACGTACCAAGCAATACTATTATCTGAAGTCTAAGTAAAAGTGTTTGTGTGATACATTGTGTACAGGATGATGATGTGATAGTCATTGGCAGCAGTAGTGAAGAGGAGGAGGAGGAGGAAGAAGAAGAAGAAGATGAGGAGGAGGAAGAAGAAGGGGAAGATATGGGAGAATTCTCTAATGTGGTAAGTTATTACATATAACAGTGGAATTTTTTTCATGTTATATAATTTGAGTTTATGTGTTAGTGTAAGTTCAACATGTCAGAGAGTACAGTATATTCTATTTTGTATAGACTTCTCTAATATTGTATGTGCCATACAAAATCAACCTAACTGCCAGAGAACAAACCACGAATATTTCTTAGTGTTGAGTGATAGTCAGCCTTATATTTGTACCGTAGTTTATTCAAACCATCCAATCTGATTTTCGATTGCAAATTAATAAATAGCATACACACCTCCTCGTAGGTGTTTATTTTTTTCCCCTTGAGATCTGGGATTCTGATAATTCGAGTTGCACTTTATTGTTGCTGTGGAGGGACCTCAGGAGTAGAGGGTAGCCTCCACAGGACAGTGGAGCTAGAAAGGGACTTTATTCATTCTGCTGATTAACTTCGGTATCCACTTCCACCAGGGTCTACTCGGCCGCTGTGCTCGTCAAATAAGTAGTTGTTGTTGTTTTTAATAATACTCGAGACTTATACACAACAGGACGGATATGTAGACTAACTCTAGGATACAAAAAAATATATATATAGATAACATAGCACTATAAAATGACCAATAAAACATTGAGAAATAAATTCCCTCGGTTAATAATTGCCGCAATGGCTAGTCACTGTGATGACAAGTCAATGAGCATATTGCTAAACGTTCAATGTCTCTCAATATCATGTTCTTTCTCTCTTGACTCCTCAGTCTCTCTCTCTTCTCTTTAAATGCCATGGTACAATTCTGTTGCACCACCTGGTTTGGTCGGTACATGAATTACACTCTCTTCTGCCCTGGCTAGTGTAAATCTTGTACTGACTGCAATTGTGGAATTACTGATGGTTCGTATCAACTCTTCTTATCCAATCATTACAGTCCTTGAAGGAAATAGACGTATGATGTGTAGTTATTGTGTTTGTACAGTCTTGAAGGAAATGTTATTGTTCTATTTAGAAGGGAAAAAAACCCACCCAGAAACTTAGCAATAATGCTATACCACACTCATTCCAGTACTTACTCACCTGAATATTCTGTTTCATTAACTATTTGACATGCTGAGGGTTCACACTAGTGGTGCTTTATATAGAATACTATGGAGAGAAAAACCCTAATTGTAGTGTGCTCTAAATGAAATTGTGTCGGGGCATCTATGACGTTGTTGTTGTTGTGGTGTCTGTGACTTAGGAAGATGACGATGAAAGTGGTGACGAAGGAGAAGCTGGAAGTGAAGAGAAGGAAGAGGGAGAAGACGATCAAGAGGAAGATGGTGGTAATGGAGATTATAATGATGGCGGAGATGAGGATCAGGTGAATGGCTCATCCCAAGATGCCCCAGCCTCAGAGCCTGACCAGGAGGAAGAACAGTACTTGCCAGAGGATGAGACCAGCATTGAGATTAGGCCAATGTCCTTTCAAGCCGCACAGAGGCCAACTTCTATGGCTATCCCAAGGTATAGTGTCCACCTTTTACCAATTAGACTTTGTTAAAGTGTTTCTGAAGAGAGGAGCTGAGAGAATGGTTGATATAAAGCTGCTACGTAGGCATATCCATTTTAGCTGTGGGAGTTGTTTCTTTGAACAGTATGTTTTAATAATGAACCCTCTGTGATGCTGAAAATGATGAACAGGCGAAATGTGTGGGATTTTATAATGCATAATGAGGGTTTAGTACGTCACTTCTGCTGGCATAAATTGGCTTTTTGAGAGCAAATATTTTAACGGCAGTGTTGTGTTGTTTATCAGCTAAGTGGCATCATTCATGGAACCTATTGAAACAAGCTTCTGCTTGATAGCCTTATGTTAGTTATTGCTATTCTTTTCTTCTTACAGCAACAGAAGATTTCACACCATCAGGTTCGGAGAGCGACAGACTTCCATTCCAGTGAGTGTTGTAGTTAAGTTAGTTGATGATAATAAAGTCATTGTTCTCTGAATAATTGCATTTTATTGGGGGGGGGGGGGAAGATAACAATTTTTGACTACTTATTCAGGCCCAGCTACACAGAGAAAGCATTTTTTTTTTTTTTTTTTTTTTTACTGCAAACTTGATAGCCATAAATGTTCTTCGAGACTTTGAGTGGTAATTTGTGTCATTAACTGTGCTCAGAAATGTTTTCACAAGATGCTCAAAATTCCACTATCATTCTATTGCGAGTTCCATTTTACTAACACATTCTGTACCACCACATGTTAGATCCCTGCAATGGAACAGTGACCAATTACAGTTTGGACAGAAATTCTTGAGACATGTCACATTTATCAGATACTACAGTTTTAACAGTTGGAGGATGCCATTCTTTAGTATAGGGTGTGGTTGAGATCATGTAATAGCTAAAGTATCATCCAGGACATGGTTACAGCCAGCTGCCTTATGTGTGTGTGTGTGACAGGGTACAGAAGTGCCAATGGGTGATGGTGTCGTCCCTCACACGCCCGTTCTACAAGAGTACAAGCAATTGGCCGCAGCCCAGCAAGGAGCCCAGACCTTGCCTAGCACACCAGCAGAGCAGCCTACCAACATGGTGCCTCAGTTGATGGAGAGCTCTCTGGCTACCGTCTCTTCACATGTATCGGGTAAGGTGTTAATAAAATAAGAGGTAATGATTTCTTGGGTTTTTACTAAACTGCCGTGTTCATCCACATTCTCAATGAAACTATTCACTTTCTGTCCATGTCTGAACGCACGTGTGTGTGTGATGAGTTTATGTAACATTTGTAAAGAAAGAACTTACAAGGAGTTTTGTCTGCAAAGATAATGTGAATTGTCTTTTTATAATGACAAGCTGAACAATACTATATCAAGCTTTTGTTACGAAAGACTTGACTATACATTATTAATATATGCTTTTCTTGAACTTCATTTGTATTATAAGTTACACTAATAACTCCATTTTGTACACCCTTGCTTGTACATTCAGTCATTATATTCTTTTAAATTCTAGCAGAAGAAGTGGAGGAGGAGGAAGAAGATGATGCACATCCTGATGAACCAGCTGTGGCTTCCTTGGAGAACTTGGGGGAGGATGATGAAGGAATTGAAGATATTAGTGGCAATGAGGATGAAGAGGATGAGGGTGAATTGCAAGAGGAAGAGGAAGGTGTGTGTGTGTGTGTGTTAAAGTACCTCAATGGGCCCTTTATATGTATATATTTATATTATAATATTTATTTAATTACACTTGGTTGTTACTTTAGGCCTTGTTGTTGTTTACTTCTTGTTCAGTTCTTCCAATCAGTGGAAATGGTGCTGTGTAAATAAATAAAGAGTTAACTTGTGCCCAGTTGCTTGAATACAATTAAAATATTGTTAGTTTTGTCATCAGCTATAGTGCTATTTTTCTATTACATAGGTGAGATAGTTGAGGAGCCGCTGTCAGAATCGGAGTCACATGATCAGTCCCTCCCACCCACCCAGTCAACTGCAACCAGCAGATCAGTTCCATCTTCAACTTCCTCCACTCTCGTTAGGCCTGCAGCTTCTTCCAACTCCGTGAGGGTAGTAGTTGAGGATGGGGCTGTTAGCAGCTATGACGATGGAGCAGCTATGAAGAAGATGAAGCCCAGCCCCATCGTGTGGGGGGATCAAGCTGCATCTTGTGAGTATATTGTTGCCACGTTAATGCTACAACTTCATCTATATAGAGCACAAATTTAAATAAAATGACCCAGCTTTTGCATAGACTATTGGCTGGGCCGGGCATTCTCACTGAAGTGTTCCATTTGTTTAATGAAACCGAATCAAACCAAGGGCACTAAACCAGTGGCAAGAACTTCAACTTTTATTTTACTGTTGAATTAAAGAGTGGTGGATATGATAACCTTGCTATCTGATGTTGTTGTGTTCGTGTAGCTTCGTCTGGTGCAGCTCCGCCCAGTAAATCTCGCCAAGGGAGGAGGGTCCTCCGTGTCAGAGGTGCACAGTCAAGTGGCAAGAAGAGGAAATAAAAACAGTTCTTGTCACTTGATTTTCACCTTCTTTTTTTTATCATTTTCCCCACTCCTCAAAACATGTTATGGAAGTTTGTTCATCAAATTAAATGTCTTTTGGGAACATTGTGCTCCTGACTTCTGACTTCGTTTGTAGTGCACTCTATCCACTTCATCAATCTCACAATATTGCTATGTAAATATTGCCTTGATAGTTTTTCTTCTAAGCGATGTGTATTTTCATTCTTGTGCCGTAACTAGTCTGTGCAGAGTAGCGTCTTAGTTCAGCAATCAATGATTGTAATACTGACCTTTGTGTAGCATGCAAAGGTAAATTAAGTGGGTGTGGTGCTAGCTTGATATGATCAAGTCGGTGATGGAGACACGAAGTCCTCCAAGTGTAGTGACACTTCCTTACTGAACAAAATGTTTGCATTATTGTTTTGGTTGTTATGGTCTTCATAATTTGGTGTTACAACACATGGCCTCATCAATGGTAACCACGTCACTGTAGTACTACACTGTCCAACTTCACAATCAGTTTACTTCAACATCAGAGGCAGCTGCTTAGACTGGTGGTGGTGAAATGATGTGTCACTTCTGCAGTCCAGAAGCTCATCATCACAAGAATGAGTATTATAGCCAGGGTTCTTAGTATTTTCATGTTTATGTACGTAGCCTTTTCAAAGTTAGCTTCCTTTTTTTACTTCATTATGACAATAGGTAGTTGTAAAGTTTGTACACAATATTGTTTGAAGTAGTTGTGCTCTCAGCAAATGAGTTATTATGGGCAGATTTTGCAAAAATGTAATTTAGTTTTTTTAGCTAGAGTAATTTTGTTACTGAGTTGTTATATTTGTGTGGCAGTGTGTATGTATGACATAGTGTGTATGTGTGTGACATGGGACATGGTATGTGTGTGTGTGTGATGATCGCCTACCTGGCGGTATATTTTTCAGTACACAAAGCTGGATGTAAAAGGACAAGTGGTGTGCCCTTTAAACTGATCATTCATGTTGTTAGTTTGTAATTTAACGAGTATCAGACAGAATGTGTTGAGCAACCAAATCATCAACACATCGTTAGTCCTTCATTTTATCTGAACATACATTAATTATATTCTAGTTCCTAAGAATGTCCTATTCTTACCAGCATTTGTACTCGTCTACTTCGCAACCAGTCTCCAAAATATTATAGCAACTTATCTTATATTTTCTAAACACTTTTTATTAGTGATGTGTTTCTCTGCATATATTAGAACCTGCCCCTCCCTCATCTCACACTTATCCTCATCAACGTATGTATATAGGACAAATATATGTCAATTTATGGGAAGGCAGTCATCCTCCGTTTGCTGTAAGAATTCCAGTAGCTGCCAATTGTTGCTAGGACTGAATGGGTGCTTGTGGTGAGATCACAACCATTGGTAATTTGTTGGGGGGAAAACTTGCTTGAGGCAACTGCTGATGATTGAAAGGTGGCAGGATCGCGACAACACATGTTGGCAGTGCATAGACAGAGGCATGATGGTTTAAGCAGTTTAAATAGCAGCAACACAGCAAGAACAACATTTGACTGTTTTCTACCTGTTCATTTTGTTTGGAAAAATGTTTTTTTTTCGTTTTGGTAGAGCATAAGATGATCACAGACAACTGCACCATCCCCAAGTTGACTCCCTCATAAATTGAGGCATCAACCATGGTCTACAACACAACATGAGCAGACCACACGCTATAGTCAAAGTCACATATCACACACACATACACACACATACACATGCACACACATACACTATTATGTACTTAAAGCAGTCAGTGAACAGTCTGATCTCCTCTACTAGAGTCTGGTGTTTGTCTGATATGGTACAAACAACATCTGTCCCTAGTACAGAATCATAGTAAAAATATTGCATTGTTGTTTGCTTTGTGGCATGAAAAGTTGTTGTTGCTTTATTTACTCCCCGGGCATAGCTGTCGACCAATCACACCATGAAAGGTCTGTGTTCTTCTTCCTGTAGCCGATTGGCTAGATCTAATTTCAAAAGAAAGACATGTTATGGTAGAGTAGTTGCCTTGTGGCATGACCCAGCTGCCTTCCTTGTCTGGGTTAAAGTCCCATGAAGTCGTCTATTTGTTATGTCAGGAGAGTAGAGGAATGAGTTCACATGTCTGGAACTGTCTGACGCTCTATCCTGGAGAAGCCTTAGGGTACAGGTCTCAGATTGCTAGTGCCCAAGGCTATTGACTCCACTCGAATCCATAGGACTCCAAAACTATGCAGAATAGAAAATGAAAATATGTTATTGAAGTTTTTAAAAAAATGCAATCATTAAAAAGTGTATGTAATGTTCCCTTACACTTAGCACACATAGTACTTGCAGTACTGGTCTGCTCCAGCCCCTCCTCCCTTTGTGGTCTACACTCTGGGAAGCGTATGTGTTGTCACACAAGAGAGTATTTGTGGGGTCATTGTTACACCTGCAAGGTCTATTTCAACTTTGTAGTACCCAGTGCTATATAAGCAAAGAGCACTATGAGGTCTATAGTGAACCACTAGATGCAGTTGGCATGCCATGTACATGCAAGGCTCCATACATACACCAAGTATGAATCAGTGTTTATTTACTCGATCTTGCATACACGCAAATAATTGTAGCTATAGAGATGAGGTCATCAGTTAGAAGCTCGCTGCACTGGGGAGTCACAACTGGAACATTCAATCAATATTCCCCAAACTTGAACTCTCATGAACCCAAACACAGTTATCAGCCACATTTTATGTCTATTCGGGAATGTTTTTTGTAGCCAACTTGGTCTTCTCAAGTTTTAGCCGCCTTGTGTCTTACAGGCGGCTGTTGGTATGGCATTCCTCTCATAGGAGCTTTACTATAAGCAAACTGTGATATTAAAGTGTGAGAACAGTATGTGAAGAACATTGATGCCTATGCCAAATAGACTGCGTGAGTGTGTGTGTGTATGTATGTGTGTGTGTGTGTGATCATAGGAATGTGTGTGCGTGCACACTGAGGGATCTCTCATCCTCAGTGGATGTGGCCAGGATGGAGCGTTGTTTACACAACTGAGTGTGTCTGCTTATTGGCTTGGGTTTCGGTATGCCGGGCTCCCTCTGTTTTGATCTTGGCAAGGTCAGGTTTGCTTCAAGTGTCATGCTTTTGATTAACAGTACAGTAAAGAAGAAAAGAAAAAAAGAACCTGACATTTTTCTCTCGGCATTAATTTATTTCACAAGCACTAATTACTTCACCGTGGCAATAGTTGGCATGGGCCTCGTTCAATGTGAAGAAGATGTTGGGATGACATAATACATAAACACTTCATGTTTAAGTTTCAAGCTATAAAAAAGAACACGATAGAATTAACAGTTTATCAAACACCTCACAACAAAATGTCACTGCCTGCCTTTGTTGTGCATGCATGTGAGGGTGAATTTGTGTGTGTGTGTGTGTGTGTGTGTGTGTGTGTGTGCATATGTGTATGTGCATGTGTGTTCAGACATTCTACTAGCCTCGTTGCTCAGTGTCAATTAATACGTCATTCATGACAGCTTGTGTTGGAGTATCTTTAGTAGTAGAGCGACCACTAGCAATGCCAAGCATTCTGGATCTCACCAACACTATGTACTTACCAGTGATGTAATGGGATATATTGGTACTAATGGATTTACCATAGAAATGTAGGCCAATGGCACTTTCTCACTATCTTGTATTTCCCTGTTTCCAGTAGTTCATCTACAGACTTCCTGTCTCCACTCATCCTGACCTCATACAGGTTTAGGGACTTGGAGGGACATGGAGGGAGGTTGCAGGAGGAGGAGGGTGTAGGAGGAAGGTGGGAGGGGGGGGGGGGGGGGAGGAGGAGAAGGTTTGTGCTGGGCTATTGGGATTGAGTGAAGGAGTTAGGCAGGACTGAGTGGAGGGTCAGGTTGGAGGTGGGGGGGTGGGGAGTGTGTGAGATTGGATCTGTGGGCTGAGTGAGAAGGGTCTTGGTTGAGGTGGGAGTTCGGATGGTGATGATAACTGTGCATCTCCTCTTACAGGTTGACTGGTTGCTGTTACTTTATGTTGGATTAGTACATTGTCATGTAAATTATTAAATTGTGCATAGCTAGTTTGTTATATCTGCCAATTTAGAATTGTTTACGCCTAGCCCAAGTACATCATGTGTTGTTATGGCAGCAGCTTATTGGCTGAGTTTGTGTTAAATAAGCTCTAGTTATTAAACGGCAACATCCACATCAGCACAGGTGTTGAGTAGTGTGGTCACACGACTTGTGTGTGTGCATGCTCCTGCAGCTTCTTCTAGTTCTACACCACTAATCTGTCTCAGGGAGGTAGAATTCCAAACAGGAGTCGCGTCTGCAGAGGAAATGAGAAAATTGTATTTGTCCATTTTTATGCTACTTGGTAACTCCCCTGTTCAATGATGCATGCACGCTTAAAAGGAATATGTTATGTCATTAATTGGTATAGGGCTACTATTTGTTTTTCGAGAGAGAACAATGCAAATGTCTCATACTACAACTCTCACCCTACAGACTGCATGTATCATTTATAATGAATTCATTCACATGACGTATTTGATCACTGGAGAGATAAAAAGAAAAAAAAATGAAACAGAAAAAAAAAAAGGCATCAAAACTTAATGGTTCCCTATAGTTTGATACTGTGCTGGTTGTCTGTTGCTGTTGGTGTTCACGACTCTGTGTGGTGGAACACCCAGTGTGTTGTACTCCTCAGGCTGCACCTGTTCCACTGCTGCTGCCGCAGACTGTCTTCTCCTCGTGTTCACTGTATCGTAGTGGTGCTGCGGTGGCGAGCACTCGGCCTCCACTTTTCGTCCTCCTTCAATTTCAAGTATGTGATAATGCGGTGTTGTTCTTGCTGCTGCTACTGCTACTGGTGTTTTTGTTGTTGAAATCGTCGTTTCCTGTGATAACATTCCAGGTCCAAAGCTGTCTCTCCCAGAGCCTGGTTTCATCACAAGGCCATGACTAAGCTCGTTGCCTGGCTTCTTTGCCGTGGCTCCAACCTTGTGATAATAGTGTAAACGGGAAGAGCTTTTTGATGCTGCAGTTTCTAATTGACTGTAGCTGTTATGCAGCTGTGTTGTGTCCAACTTGTGCCTCTCTGGCTTCTCTGACAAGGACTTCTGGCTTCTGAAAGATTCCAGTGAATGCTGTTTGCCGGCGGGCGGAGGCTCTAGAACGTGGTAAGTATTTGGTCCCACACTTGCTCCAACTGTCGTCTCCGAGCGACAGCCATCCTGAAATTCCGGAGACGTTGATTCCCACCTGTTTTGAAGGTCGGTGACGAGGTAAGGGTACGTCATTCGACTTTTCCTCAGTGAGTCTCCTCTGGGAGATATTTTGTCGTGTTCCTGTTCCAAGACGTGGTAAAGAGTGGTATGGGAGGAGTCTGGTTCTTCCAAGACATGGTAAGGGACACTACGGGAGGAGTTTGGCTGTTCCAGTACGTGATACTGAGCTGGGTTGCCGGGGGAGTGGTTTTGAAGCGGTTGCTCCAAAGTGTGGTAGCTGTTGCACAAGTGGCTGTGCTTGGTTGGTTTATCGGACACAACCGCTGCACGAGAACGGTCATTCTTATCAAATTCAATGCTTGCAACCAGAGGCGATGCAGGCTGGCCCTGGGATAGACTCTGCCTTGTGCTACTACTGCGGCTCGCCGAGAAAGTTGGAGTGTTTGAACCCACTGGGCGTGGTGAGCTGGGCACTGGAGGGGGTGTGGCAGGCAATAGCGGTGGCGGCAACGCAGGAGTGGTGCCTGGCAATGAATTAATGGGCGGAGGAGGGGGAGGAGAGGATGAGGGAGGAGGGGGAGGAGAGGATGAGGGAGGAGGGGGCAGAGAGGATGAGGGAGGAGGGGGCAATGAAGTAGGAAGAGGCAGTGGAAATGCAGAGTCATCTGAAAGCAGTGGTGCAGTGAAAGACCTCTTCATCCTCGTGACAGGCGGATCACACAGCTGGGGCTGGTACTGCGCAGGTTCCTTGTTCAATAGAAACCTGAATAGTAAAAAAGATAATAAACTTTGAAGGTACTGTTTCTTGGAAGACACAGAGAAACAGAAAGTTGGTGTTCCCACAGGGAAATGAATAAAGCAAACTTGTCAGTAGAGTTGGCAGGCAGCTGCATTGACATTCTTGTGCACTGCGGTCCTAAAGTAAACAAGTAGCATCCTTCTTGTATACGGGCTGTTTTAATTCAATCATGAATTTGAGCAATTTCTCAATGATCTTATAGTGTTTGCTTGAGGGTGTCAGGTTCCTGGAGAAGTTCAGACTGGTAGCAAATTTGGTAACATGTTTCCAGATTATTAATTCATTTTTTTTCCTCCCATATAATTGGGCTCACTGCCATATTTTTTGTGTAATCGTAAGTGTTTGTACAAGTGTCTACAAGTAGCTAATCAAGCAAGCTCTTTAACAATAAAGCATGGAACAGTCCATTTGGTTTCAATGAAATTTAAGTCTTTGTGTATATACATGTTGGTTTAATGAACAAGACTTTCTTCTTTTATTCAGAGAGAGTGAAAGAGAAAGTAGTAAATCTTTACCACTCTTAGCCAAGTATGTTATATCCTAGATCTTGGCAAGTCCCTTCTTTTTGTGTGTGTGTGTGTGTGTGTGTGTGTGTGTGTGTGTGTGTGTGAGGTAATGCCCCTCCCAGCAGATTTCTACAAAAGCCAACAGGCAGTGTGTCACTCGTATCAATGAACTATCAATGACTTAGTTTACTAACAAAAGAGTGAGTAAAAATACACATAATGACCCCATAATGACGTGGGTTCAAATTACGTTATTTTGCACATACATGATGTAGATTGTTTTTATTAGATTGCAAATGTCATGTGTATACCATACCTGCACAATATTTCTCTCATCTCCATAGATTTGTTGTTATCGTTCCCAAAGAAGAGCCAGAGAAGGCCAGGTCCAGCTCTGCACCTCCTTCCCACCTCTACATACAGGAATATCCCCATCTTGCCAATGCGCCTGATCTCGCTATGCATGCACGAAAACAGCAAGGAGCAGTGATCGTCATTGCTGTAGATTTCCAACTTGTTGATCTCATTTTGCTTCTCTAAGACCAGTATTTTCGGACCTTCAAGTTGGCAACGAAATCCAACTTCTTCTGGCATGATATACACTGGCCAAGAAGAACCTATTAAATTGTAAAAATTAATTAATTATTATTAATTTAATTGAATAAAAGCAACAACAACAATGAAAATAAAAACGACAAAAGAAAACAAACTTAATTATACGTGCTGGATGGTTAAAATGCCAATGGATGCTTAATCTGTTTACTGTTTTGCACACGAACTCTCCGATCTCGTGCTTATGGAAGCCACTTATCAGCAGACATCTGTCTGCACAAGTAAAGTATACAAACTTGGATCTCACTCACCTTTCCTTGAAAGCAAACATTTGGTGTCATTATTTATCACTGCAGGCCACTCATAGAGGGGCAACTCTGGGACTATAGAGTGAGGGAACATGGATAGGAACTTGATTAAGTTAGTCCAGGTGCGATGCTCACGAGCATCACGTAGTCTGAACTTGTATGTATGACCATCACAAGTAGCAAGGCAGAATTGGAAAGAATGCTTGCTCAATGATCTCTTTGTTCTGCAGTCTTCCGTTGCAGGCGATCCATCCTCAATCTTGGCTCCTTTGAGGGGGATGGTGTACAGTGGAGATTGGGACAGCTTCTTGTGGTTGTGGCTGCCCTTGTAAACTCCAATTTCTGCACACAGAGGAAAATCTTCCTCGTTTACAGGAGGAAACCCGAAGCGAGCAACTAATAGTTGCTGTGCAAACTACAGTGGTGAAGAAAGAAAAAAGTCATCGAATAGCAGCTAATTTAATCAATGAGATCTTTAACTCAATTAGCTAGCTAGTTAACCTGCAGTTAACCTGCAGTTAACCTGCACTTACCTCTTTGGCGTCGTCCTTCTTCATCATTAGTTTAGAATACACTATGTTTCTGTTTCTCTCATTACTGGAATCCATTGTGTAAAATAGTCACACTTCAGAGTTCGCTACGGTAAGATATTCCCATAACACTGGTTTTAAATGGTAACCGCGATCCTTTTATGTCTTGGTACAAATACTGCGAATCGCAGATGCGCATAAAACGGTACACGCGCACATCCTAATGGTTGGGTAAAGGGTTTCGCTTGAGGAAAACAGAACTCCGGACTACAGTGGTGTGTGTGTGTGTGTGTGTGTGTGTGTGTGTGTGTGTGTGTGTGCGTGTGTGTGTGTGTGGAGGGGGATAGGTGGGGGTTGACTTACTCATTGTCACAGTATTGCTGGGGAACTTTTGCTGTGTGTATTTCTCAACTAGACAGAATGAAGTGAGTGGAGTCCAGTGAGTAATGGTGGTATTAACTAATTCAAGGGCGAATATGGCTGGTATAAAGGAATCAAAGCTACATGCATGCATGGTTCATTTTTGTTCAGGTTAGATAGTTAATAAATTGTGTTCGGTTAAAATACATGATGGCCTCAGATTATACCACGTTTACTTTTACTCAAGCCATGAACAATAGGACAGCAGCAGGCAAAGTGAACAATCAGGAGCCAAGAGTGGCACAGTAGCTAATTATTACATTTAAACTCCTGAATAGAGACAAGTCTTTAATACAGGTAGTACATGTTTTCACACTTCACAACATTTTCAAAAAAATATTCCTTGACCAAAAACCTCCCTGAGTTATCAGTACAGGAAAAATGCATTTATTATGCTTTTATGAACTATAGTATAATTAACACGTTGACAAATGGAAAAAAAAATTGAACAGAAAATGCTACAAATTCAGTCACAAAAATACGAATTAATACTCATAGGAAGTGGTAAAACAAGTTTAGAAGAGTATGAGGGAGGGAAAAAAGTAAATGACGAAAGAAAACACAGTGACATTTTCTAGCATAAGTAACAGGTGGATTTATAGCTCTACACAAGTTTCTACAAAAGGCTTCACTAAACTTTACATATGCAAACAGTTAATCTCTCAATCACTCCTCATGTTTAGAGCTAGTTTCTTCTGGGCATGGCCAAACATTTTAGATCCCTATATATGTAGAAGGAAAGGCTGTAGCTACATTTCAGACTAACAAATAACTCTTCCCATTAATTGTCACGAGTCAATTCAATTCAATGAACCAGGGCTGAGAGAGAGAGAGACACACCACACACAGCAGCAGTATATAATACTGCTCAGAGTGAAGTACTACTACCCATGACCTCAACACCACTGGCATTGAGAATGAATAAATGAGTATAAATGAATAAAAGATAGCAAACTATCAAAGTTGAGTCCTTTGATTAACTAATGGAAGCTGTCTGTCCATGTCGTCATCATCATCAAACAAGACTCCAGTTACACACACACACACACAACATACACCTGTACACGCATGTACACACAAAACGTTGCTATAAGTGGTGACCTTCAGAATGATGTTAATATTATCAAGTATCAGATTAAGTCCTTTGAGTGCCAAGCATGCATGAGGTCAACTGTAGGTGCAAATGATGCCAGAAATATAGGAACCTAAGATAAAGCATAAGAAACCCAAGATGCACAGTATCAACCACCTTGACTAGTACTCTATATATTTTGACTTTCTGTGCCTTGTGAAGAGAAAGATTAGATGTTTTTTCTTCAAATACCCATACTCCTTCATAGGAAGTACATTGGAGTCTACAGGTAAAGTAGTCTAGCTAAAAGGATGACACGATAAAGAAGGAGAGTCTTAATCTTTATCTTACTATTTACTATCTTAGAACTAAAGTTATCACGATCAAATATGGATGTCAACCCAGTTAAACTGCACTTATCTATAACCCCTACCTCATCGCACACACACCACACCCAGATTGATATCAAAAGTAGCTACATGTACAGGTACATGGTTGGTATACTATAAACACACACAGACACACACACACACAACAAATAAATCGATAAAACTTAATAAGATGGTAGCTAATAAGCTTTTAGTAGAGTACTTCAAACAAACTAGAAAGAGTGTTTCAAAAGCATAACAACTGATTAGCTACATCACTGAGAGCATGACAATAAATACAACTAGTAGTTTCATGACATGAAATCATCCTTCACTTCTTACTTTAATTGAAAAGTGAAAGGAAAGTTACCTGCTCAGAGTGAGGCAATATACCTAAAAGATGGCAATACTTTAGCACTTTATATGTACGTAGGCTTCTGGGACACTTGTGCCCTATTGTTCTCAAGGTTTGTTAGGAAGAGCCCAAGCAGGATGAATTTTGTGTTTTTGAGGTTAAATTATATTTTCCCCCTAAAATGTCATGTGTCTCCATATAAAAGTGGTCCAAGCTGTTTGGTAAAGTGATAGAAAATGTTTAAAATGTGATAGAAAATGTTTAAAATGTGATAAGGATTTAGTGCATCCATATCAGCATCGTTTCCCAATACTTCTAATGTATGACTTGTTTGATATGAAATACACATAATATTTCATTCATTTGTTTTCAATCATGATAGCTACAACACACAACACACATGCATATGCATTTAAGTTTTAAATCTCACAGTGTCATTGGACAAAGTCAACACCCAAAAGTCATGGTGTCTGCAAATCTGTACATAAAAGAGATCCAAAATATTGGTGGCCTGGCCTGTCCTCCCAGTTCCCCCAGCCTGAGCTATGAGTTTACAAGTAGCATGAAAGAATGATAACAGAAGATCAACAAGATGTAAACAAAACAAATTATTCTTAGAATTTGGAAGTGATAAAAATACTGATTAGTCTATCACAAGAAAAAAATGAAATAGGGCTTTTGAGTCTAGTAGATTGTAAATTTAGAAATGGCTAGCATATACAGTACCGTATTTTTTCTAATTACAGCACCATAAAAAATAATTCTAATTTGGAAATGGTCATTATAGAGCAAAAAAAAAATTATTAGACTCGATTGGTTCTTAAATAGGGCGGAGCTTAGGAATTAGGACGAAGTCAGACACTTTTGACGATTAAACCGTACAAGTGCATAATGGGTATTACGGTGGAGAAGCTTTTGAGTACTCTATAGACAGTGCCATACGAGGCTACCACGTTTATAAGAATATTTGGACTCCAGAGATAGGTGAAGGACTGCAGTTATCACAAGAAAATGGAAATGAGGCAGACCAATTTGCTGTTGCTACATACAAGGAAGAAGCTGTTGTGGGACATGTTCCTAGGGAAATATCCAGGATATGCTGGTACTTTCTTGAACATGATGGTGAAATATTGTGCGAGGTGAATGGCAACAAACGAAGATCTCCTTTGGCTCAGGGTGGGCTAGAAATCCCATGCAAATTAACATTTATTGGAAAGCCAAAGTTAATCAAGAAATTAAAAAAATTGCTGAAATAATATCAACAATTTAGATGATTGTACAACATATGAGGAATAATGAATATTAGTGATTTAAATGTTTGCTTTTAAAATTGCGTTAATTATCAGCTTGACTCTGTGCTGTACACTCATCATTTGAATAATCAGAGACAATATCTTGTAATTGATCACCTTCCAATTCTTCACTGCTTGACTCTGAATCGGCAAATGGGTCATCAGTTGGCTCGACATAGCCCATATGATCTGGACCAAACACATCCTTCATTAGGAGTTCAATGTCACCTTGCAGAGGATCACTTCTAGTGCAGTCAGGCTTCTTCAGAATCCCTGTGACTTGGAATGACTTCACAACACCTTGTGAATTCAATTCCACGATGTCAGTAGCATTTGCAATCCATTCCATAAGTGTGCTTTTAGATGCAGGAGTTATTTTTGCTGCACCAATTTCAGCTTCACTGACCATTCGCTCACACCACTGTCATCTAATGTATGATTTGAATGGTTTATTGAGGCTGACATCCAAAGCCTGTAAAACTGATGTACAGCCTCCAGGAATAATGAGCAACTTGGTTCCAATTCTTGTAAATTCCTCTCTAACTGCTTCAGTTAAATGGGCCGAGAATGTGTCCAAGCAAAGAAGTGCTCTATTTTTTCCTACATAAGGTATCCAAACCTTAGTGATCCACTCGAACATTAACTTCTCATCCATCCATGCTTTTGGCTGAACTGTGCACATAACACCCTTTGGAATTGTCACTTTTTTTATACTCCTTGTAGCTTTTCCTTTGAAAATAATGAATGAGGGCAGCATCTTGCCAGAAACAGCACAGCATAAGGTAACTGTAACTCAATTTTTTTTCAGAAGCAGTGGTGTGAACTTTAATACTTTTTCGACCATTCTTAGACACAACTTTTCCTGGCAAGAGATCAAGATAAACAGGTGTCTCATCCATATTACAAATAAATTGAAGAGGAAAATCACTGTTGTCAAAAATAGCAGACTTCTGCACGAAAAGCTTTTATCTTATCCTCCAGATCCTGTGGAAGATTCTGACTGATGTGAGCTGCATCGCAATACTAAATTATTCCCTTTCCATAAATCTCCGCACCCACCCATCAGATGCCTTAAAACTTTTGTTCACTGGGCTAATTAGTGAACTATGAATACCATGGTACCTTGAATAATGAGCAACTTTTTTTTCTGGCCAGCAGAATACATTTTTCTCACTTGTTTTTTCCCCCCACCTCTTCAATCTTGTCTTCTTCACTGCTGCTGGAATAATCAACCAACCTACTAGCAGAATCATGAGGCCCCTTGTTAACTTTTCTTGGTCTTCCAACTGGTCTTTTTACTTCTTCACCAATATTCAGTATAATTGGAGTGGGCAGTGTACTGCTGGGTACTTCCTTTTTTTGCTCCTTTCTTACAAAATGGTATCAAAGAAAGCGTAGAAGCCATACCAGTACCACAATGCACGATTATGAGATCCAATGTCCACGTGGCCGTTCTATTTAGCTAAGCACTACAAAAAATTAATTACAAAATTGGATTCTCAACTGTAACAGCCCATCTTGTCATTCCATTAGAGGGGAGTTACTCAAGGAGTGGAAAATTGTTGGCCTCACTCATCTGCTCTTGTGTGTACAAATCTAGTACAAGTCCTGATTCCTGCCACACTGTTTGCAAACATTAAATCTCAAATCATCCTCTGTTATCATCAGACACTTTGACGGCCTCTGTGTCTATTGTAATGCTTTATAAAAGGAAGTGAAGCTTACAACCGTGGGGATGTGATCCCAGTGATTCTAGAGTAAATATACTTGATCAGTCTCTGCACAAATAAGAACACATAACAGCACTTGTGACCGATAACAAATTACAGCACATAAAGTGAATATTGTGTTGATGATACCAGACAGTCAACTTAATAAAAAAAATTACAAAAGGCCAAATAGTAAACACAGAGTTGGCACAAGACATAGACAGATCATGAAGAGATGCTGTTCTTTTAAGGAAGATATTCTAGTCCAAGTGTTTTATATGGGATGGAAGGGAGAATATGTGATGGAAACAACAACAACAACAATAAAACAATTAATTTGAATGTGTGTATCAACAGGAAGCACAAGGAGTTGGTTCTAGGATATGATAGTTGTGTGTCAAGCTGTTGTCACAAGTTGTGAACCTCTCTGATGCTGGACTGGATAGAGAACGTCGAAGGGGTGGGAGAGGAGGAGGAACGACTAGCTCTGAGTCAGACGCTGAGTCATGTAACCTTGGCTGGTCAGGCGGATAGTCAGAGGGTGACAATTCTTGCGGGGGACTTGCGCCTGGTTCTTGATCAAACAGAAACCTAGTAAAAAAATAAATGTAGAAGCTGTTGTTCAAACCATTGTATATACAAGAGTAAAATGACGCTGTATTGTAAGTACAATTTACATAAACATCTTTCAGTGAGTACAAACTTTCAACACGTTACTAAGGCACACACACACATGAAGCTCGACAAGTACCTTCTCAAAGAGTCTCGCAGTTCAAATGCTACTTTCTCATTAGCTCCAGTATACATCCACACCAGTCCAGGCCCTCCTATGCACCTCCTCCCTATTTCAATGAACAGAAGTCGGCCTAGTTTTCCAGATCGTCTGATCTTGTCATGGTCCCAGGAAATGGCAGGTTCATGACAGTCAGTGGGGTTGAAGACTTCAAGCTTGCCGATGCGAGACCCTTCAACCCTTCTCTGCAGAGTGACAATATTGGAACCAATGATGCTACAGCGAGAACCTACTTCTTCAGGAAGAATATAGACCGGCCAAGCTGAGTCTAGTACATGAAAAACACAAAGAGAAGGCTCTTAGCAAGAGACCAAATGCATGATCAGGCCCAATTGAGTGGAAACTTTTGAAGTGTGTGGTTGTTGTGGTTAAGTGACTATTAGTGAGGGATATGTTATGGCTGCATCGGCTGCTCTTGTACACTTCAAGTAATCCATTTGGTAACTAGGGCCTTTCCTGTAGGACACAAGGAGATGTGGGCTTCATGTATTAGGTCTAAACATGAATTATCTCTAGTCACTATCATCACAGAATTCCACGAGTGCTACATCAGCAAGATCACGTAAATGTGTAGTTTACAAGGATCTTTAAAAATATTTATCAACATTATGTATACATAAGATCTTATGTACTCTCTATAGTAGGCCACTGCATTTAACACAAACTTGAATGAAAACATTAGCTGGCATTGTGAGTAATTAACTCAGTCTTAAGTGCTACTTTGTCACATGATAATGCATGGTTCAATAGCCTTCAGTTGTGTTGAAACTATGAAATTAATAAACCGCCAAAAAGGATGTTTCCTCAAAATAGAGACTATTCCATTGATCTAAAGCGAGACAATCCTCTATCACATACATACATACATAATAAAGGAATTGCCAGTTTGCTATGGTAATAAATCCTTCAATTGTTTTGATGCTACAAAATAGATCAACAAAAAACATGTTAGCTAACTATTGTACTTTAACGATAAAGGGTAAATACAATGAAGCAGTTCTATCCCTAGGTTGCCAATGGTTAGAGAGCCCATTCTAGAAAAAAAAAAATTAACTAGAGAACATTACCTGCATTGTAGATTCCTGGATCCAAGTCCCTTGGAAACAGAGGATTGCATCTGGGCACGTCAGGCACACTTGAATAAGGAAACATTGCCAAGAATTCCAAAACAGTGACCCACACCAATCTGTCTGATTCTTTCTCTGTCACAAACTCGTAACAAGCCCCATCTCTTGTGGTAACAGTAAAGGAACAGCATTGCTTGCTCTTCTTTGATGCCTCTTTTACTGGTGATGCTGAAGAGCCTACAATTCTGATCTCTGCACACTCCAGGCTAATAGTTAGCTTTGGAGTTTGATGGTTTGCCTTGGTGTATTTTGGAGAAGGGTTATAACTTTCCTTATAAACTTTGATTTGTGCTGGTATAGCTTGGAAACTCATATCTCCAGGGTTTGGCATTCCTGATTGAGCAACCACCATCTGCTTCTGTTCACAAACAAAAACAATATCTACATAACTCACGAAAACTTTCCATTATTGTTATCTTACTTTCTTTGAGCCACTGCCGTTCCTTAGTTGCAATTTGGCATGAAGCAAACTTCGCCTATTCATCCCGGCTACTCTGTAGAGACGGCGCAGCTGTGCACACTCGAAGTATCGCTATAATAGTAGCGTGCGTGGCGCTTAGGACCGACTGCGGTGCGGTCCGGTTTAATAATCCTGGCGTAATCGGTCGATTTCCCATTCAGGTGCTTATATATTCCACTACCAACTGCACATAGACACTCCCTTTTTTTAGGTCTTCACTAGCAGATGCTGTTCACAGTTTATTAAATTTGTGAAGTCATACGAGTGTTATACTTGAAGCACTAGCTACTACACGTAGTTCTTTAGAGAGTCTGGCTTTGTAGGGAAATAGCTACACATTGAATTGCTTTCTTGTATTCTATTTTAAAGAAACGAATTGCTTTTCTTGTATTCTATTTTAAAGAAACTAAGCCTTCTTGTGCTGTGCTGTGATAAAAATAGTGCTTATCAGCTTATTTGATTGTTCATCTTCCCTGCAACATACAACAACTATGGATGTCAGAGTAACAAAAACAAAACAAAACAAAACAAAACAAAAAAAGCAACTGAAGTGAATTATTAACTACTACACAGTATGTGTATTGCTGGTGAGATGAAAAAGAGATATATTAGGTCTTACCGGCAATAGTTATATCTCTGGATGAACCAGTTTGCTGTGGCTGATAATTTGTGGTCACCCTACTCAAATTGACCACTAATAGCTGCAGGTGGTATATAATCTTGTAAGCCAGTGGCCAATTAGCTATGGTGGATGGTTCAGGTATGTGTGGCTTCTCTAAGTGGGGACTACTGAAGACAGATGTACGCATTACCTCTGTCCACAAAACCACATTATTATTTAAATGCTTTGAAAAAATGGTTATTGAAACCCCAAAATGAGGTCAAACTGGAATTTACTGGTAAACGGTTGAGGCATCACTACAGTTAGCTAGCTACATTTCATGCACACTAGATATACATTCTAAAGTTTCAGTAAATCAAAACTCAACAAATTCTCAGAGCTATCCTCCATGCAATTGCCAGCAATAAGGTAAAGGGTTTCCACAAGTGAGAGTAAAGTAGGCAAATAATTCAACATATAAATAGAGTGATAAGTACAAAACAACAATGTGTACACATCATATTACATATTATTGGTTGTTGCTTTAATGGAACACACTGCATTTGTACTGTACAGAATAACACCACACTGTATAAATGTACTGTACAGAATCACACCACACTGTATAAATATACTGTACAGAATCACACCACACTGTATAAATGTACTGTGTATAAATGTACTGTACAGAATCACACCACACTGTATAAAGGTACTGTCTTTTTAAGACTAAGGTCATACCACGTTAAACAGTGGTATGCTGCAAATATTATACTTGAGGTAGATGTGATAGTTAGTTGGTTGCTACCGAGGTCTCTATTAACTGTTCTATTATCCCTTTACCTAACACACACATCATCTTTTCATTAGTCCTTTCAGTTGCTTGTCTCAAAACGATGGATTGATTGAGAAGTGAACAGAGCATACATTATTCCCCACTTCAGTCAATTCAGTCCACCTGTGGTATTCATACTTCACTAGATGCATACCCCAAAATACGTTCTTTTGTAACATTAACATCATGCACATATCACCTGTCATGAAAAATAATATTTTGCCATTGTCCAGAATCTAAAATAATAATAATGATAATAACAATAACCTTAACTACAATCGTTGCCATTTCAGGCAGCAGTAGTAGTATCAAGTGTACATTAGCTCTGCCATTTCAGACATAGGCTTTGGCAAGAACATGATTTCATCCAGATAACCTGCCAGGTCATCCACTGTAGTATCATCTAGGCACATTGCCGAGTTTCTTGCCTCAGCACGACAGCTTGTTGGCATGGAAACAGCTACATTGTTCGCACCATAAGAAGTGCACCTATTAGAAACACAAAGTGTGCCAAACGAGTCCGTAACACTGGTGGCAGCTTCTTCATCTTCTTTTTCTGGCTTCAGGCGACTCGCAGCAGAGATAGGTTGCTTCTGATTAGATTCTTTGGAGTGATGGCGGTAGTGATTGTGATGATGACAACGATGCTGGTGGCGATGCCATTGATGCTCTTCAGACCTTCCACTTTGTTCTGGGCAAAAACTTCTCCAAAGTTTATCTTCTCCTTGTGTTATTTTTGAGAACTGTAACAGTCCACATCCATCGGGATGAGCTATTATTCCGTCATCTTTTCTTTCATTAGTGACTGAACTTGTGGCTTTATATTGCTTCAGTTGTTCTTCCATTGAATGTCTCTCTGTAAGGCTTGAATCAGCAATCATATTCAACCTACACACACAACACAGAAATTGTCATGTGAGAGTGAGTGAAGTCCTAATAAAATGACGAAATCGACCCTTGTACGTGTTAGAGAAAAGCATCATTCACGGCTAGATACCGCGGTGTCAAAAACGCTCACACACGACTCACCTTTCCTTACTACCCGCTATCCGTAAAGATTCCAAACCCTGACTAATTTCCATGGTGGGCGAATCCATTTGAATTCGGTGGCACAATCGAAATCACCCCCACCATCAAAGAACGCTCCTAGGATATTATTGTACACGATAATGCTAGATGCATTGTGTGACGTATACTACGCGTAAGTTAAAAATAGAACGCTCACATGATTTGAATATGACATAATTCAATGCGACGTCCTGGAGACTCGCATGTGACCCGTCTCGATAAGGAAAAAGGAACTGTATAGTGCGGCAGGTTCAGTTCTAGTTCAAATACGTTCGGTATATATTGCTGCGAGACTCTAGAGATATAACTCTGACTTACTCGAGAATCTAAAATTATTATATTGGAAAGATGTCTCTCTACCCTTCTCTAGAAGATATGACGGTGGGCAAAATGACCCAGGTAAGCTAGATAGTAGATATGGAGTTTAGGAATAAAGTTAACGTTTTTACCTACTCTTCATCAGGCTCAGGTTGCCGCCCAGCGTCCCGCAGTGGCTCAAGGTGGTGCACAACCAGTACCATCAGCTCCAGTACAGCCACCCTCAGGAGGGCCCAGTGGATTGTACCCCAGCTTACAAGATGAATACATGGGCCTTCAGCTCACCCAGTACAGACCACCAGTGAGTGAAATGTGTGCATTTATTTTAAACAACTGTTTGGCTAAATGTATGAAATCTTGTAACTGTTTCATTGCAAAGTACAATACAAGCAAAACAAGTGTCTGACATGTGTCCAAGTACAATTTTTATAGAGTGGTTTTCTATTTTCAACTGTAGCAAGCTCCATCCAGCTCTGGTGCAGTAGTTCCATCTGGCGGCAGTGCTGTGGTCTCTGCCTCTAACTCTGGCCCCATCAGCGGAGTGGGGAATGTTGGCATAAGAAGAGCCGAAATCAAACAAGGTGAGGATACTGTATTAGTACTGGGTAGCCTGCATGCTTTAATTATTCATGTGTTCATGCGAGCTAATAGAAATATCTACACACTTCTTATTAGAGCAGTGAATATCGTTATCACAAGACCATGTAGGCCCGTTATGGAATGTGGTAGTTCCAGTTGTAAGGCTTGCTGGACTGAAAAGTTATCTGTGACTTGATTCAGAACCGTGATAAAGGTATTCATGGAATCCCCTTAATGGTATTCACCTTAGCCTGCATGGGCTGATTACAGGGCATATCAACTTTTTTTAGTCTACTCTGACCTGGCCCCTTGTTAAAGTTGTGGAGGGAACTTTCTCAATTGTGGATGTGTTAATAACTTGTTTGTTTGGCTATGATATTGTAGGAATCAGAGAAGTTGTGCTGTGCAAGGACGCCAAGGGCAAGTGTGGCATCAGCTTCCATGCTGTCAACAAGGGAGTGTTTGTTTGTTTCGTCCAGAAGAACTCTCCAGCGGCCATGGCTGGTCTCAGATTTGGAGACCAGATTCTCACCGTAAGTCCTTGTGGGTGGGTTTTTGAAATTTTAAGAGGAAGTAGCTTCATTTTGGGGTTTCTGTTTGTTCACTAATAGTGTGTATTTAGTATCTGCTAAACACATCACAGTTGACTCCCACATAATAATAGCTGTGTGTGAAAGTGTTGCTAGTTAGTAAAATGTAATAATTCTTGGTATTTCCTCTTTTCCCGTCCCTTGCAGATTGATGGTGAAGTTGTTGCTGGCTACACCAGCGACAAGGCCTCCAAAGTTATCAAGAAAGCCAAGAGTGATCGCATCTCTCTGGCTGTCAGGGACCGCCCATTCGAACGCACCATTACTATGCAGAAGGGAAGTGCCAACCAAGTTGGGTTCACGTTCAACCAAGGCAAGATCAAGGCCGTTATCAAGGATTCATCTGCTGCCAGGTGTGTATGCATGTGTGTGCTAACAGGTATATGTGTGTTGTATGGGCGTGTGTGCGTGGAGGAGGCGCAGTGGAATGAGAAAAGCATTTGTTTTGATTCTGTAACACCTGGAATGTAAATACTTGTGGTTTACATTAGTAAACAGCTCGGATAGTCATGTGACTGAATATATTTAACAAATAATGAGTGTAGTAATGTTTTTTGTAATGATTACAGATAATTGGAATTTACTCTGGGTGCTAAGTTGTAAAGGGTCATGTGACTATTAGCCATACGTCATGATCATAGTTCCAATCAGGAATCATATGACTTATTCAACAATGGTCATAGTTGCAGAGCCTGGGAGCAGTGTCTGACTGTGGGTGGCGGTAGTTCCAGTCAGTGCTGTCTTGTGACTGACTTGTCTGACACACATGTGTGATGTTGTCTATGTCTTCCTTTACTCTGTAGGAACGGTGTTCTCATTGATCACTACTTGACTGAAGTCAATGGACAGAATGTTATTGGCCTCAAGGACAAGGATATTGGAGATATCTTCAGTGAGAGTCCACGCACTCTCACCATCACCTTCATGCCAGCCTTCGTGTATGACCACATGATGAAAAAGTAAGCACTTTGTCGAGTTTGTTTGCTTTTGTGTGCACGCATGTATCATTTGTGGCGTACACATGTCACCTGTTTTGTAGTTCTTGCATTTTATGATTTCACTGAAACTTTTGTATTTCACTTTCAGCATGGGATCTAATCTGAAGAAGCAAATGGATCACTCCATTCCAGACGTGTGAGCCTCTCACGGCTATTGCAGCTTGCACACACTACAACTCCTGCATCCCCACATACAAATGAACCTGTGCATCTCATTACTGGTCTCTGACATTCCCAGTTCAGCTCATAGATTATTACTGTGTTGTTATTGATTATGTCATGCAAAAGTATCTTTTACGTCACTGTGGTATTTTTATGCAAATTTTATATTACCTTTGCATTATTCTATTCAGGAAATAAACTAAATCAGAAAACTAAATAAAATTGATAGATTATTTATTGATGTGAGGTGTACAAGATGGTGAGCTCAAGTTTCAACTATCAGTCCATTCTGGTTTCTTTTTCTCTAAGAATGCAGTCATGCCAACTTTCTGGTCATTCGTAGAAAATGTAGAATGGAACAGTCTCTTCTCAAATTTAATCCCTAGAGACAAAAGTGGACAAATAGTGTAGCTAATGTGATGGGTAAAATAATTTAGATTTGAGACATGGTGTATGCCTTAGTATAAGTCTGTATATTATGTTTTTAATATTTCGGGACAAAATATGGTGGCAGCTCTACATACACACACACACACACACATATATGTGACAGTACTTGGGAAAAGGGACCAATTACGTAAAATCAAAAATGTATAGTAGAGCCCAAACACCGACAAAAAAATTTTTTTTCCTCGCCCACAGGTATCTCCTACCCTTTAGCTACACTGACACCAAATTTGAGTGGCTGAAACCGTTGTTAAAGGTCCGAGCGCCCCGTTTAAACACAGTCACCTTTTATTTTCTATTTTGACCTTCAGTACGTGCACGGAAATCCAACCCGCGAGTAATTGAAAATCGTGGGCGAATTCAATTTGTTGCCTAGCAACAAATTATCCCTACCTCGGATAATCGCGGGTAAATTCTTATAAGTTTTTGTTATAGCATTGCAGAACGGAATAGAAAGTTTTTGTTATAGCATTGCAGAACGGAATAGAAATAATAAATGGCTATATAGGTTGCTGTTGCTATTTATGGAGTCTTGTAGTTGGAGTCTGCAGACCTGGAGACTCCTGGGACTATTTTTGTGAAGACACTAGAAGAATCAGCAAGTCTCTGACTGGACAAAGGTTTCAGTGATGATGAGGCTTCTGTCACACTGCAACAAGAGAAGGCAACACATTTTGAAAGTCCATCATTTTTGTTCATTGATTTAAAGAGATTCCTATTGTTCATTTGTTCCAAAACAGGCAACAAGCTGGCTGCAAGACAAATATAATCCTAAACTTAGCTAGCCAGTGAACTAACAAACCAAGTTAGTTGATCTTTTCTAAAAAAGTGACTGTATTATAGTTACCATGACTTACTGTAACTATCAAACTGTTGGAAACAGAAGAAAAAAAAAAGAAGAAGCACAAAACGGCCTGCAAAATTATGTCTATACGCATCTAGTGCTATTTAAAGCCATACCTGTCTAAATGTAGGGTCTAAACTGAGTAAGGCCTCCCCCATCAATGAAGTAAGCGGCCCCAACTATAACTTACTGCCGTTCAGCTGATCGCCACCATTTCCCAAGCATCATAAGTAACAGTCTTACGTAATCCGTAACGCGGACTTCCGGTTAGATTACGGAATTCAACGTTAAACGGTGCTGGGACATAGCAACGCGCGCGCACCCGCACGCACTACAAATAACCACAAAAATCCGCCTTGCTCGCTATAGTAAAAACGACCGCTAACTTAGCTAGCGCGGGTAATTCAAAGCTTCCCGCCCACCAATTGATAAAACTAACCGAGGCCCTGCCCCCGCTATAAGTTGTAAAGAGCGCAGCTGTTTGATATTGTATTTCTTGGCTTACTTTATCAGTATTGTTTCTCCCTAGAGCAGACACTGGCTCCCAGATTGTCTCCAAGCCTTGACAGGTAAATAATACCTCACTAATGACTCCATTATTTTAATTTTTTATTCTTGTGCAAAACTTCTTCCTGATATATCACTCTTTTTTTTTTTTTTTACAGTATTGTGATGACCAGTGATAATTTTTATGAATGTATATAATACTTATTTTATATAAAAAATATTTTGAAATAGCCAGCTAAATATAGATGAATATTTTGTGATCTAGCTAGCTAAGTAAAGATGAATAAACAAATGAAGTGAATAGCTAAGTACAGAAAACTGTACACAAACTGAAACTGTAGAGTTTTCCAGCAGCAAAAATGGTTCACTAATCTATTACAGGTACATACACACACTGAATATGCATCTAGCTAGCTTGATAAAAGGCTTCCCTTACCTGACCATGCCGAGAAAAACACTATTAACAAGACTACAATAATCTCTTCACACTCGTTTCAGTAGGGCTTATCATCGAGAAGGAGAGGCGGCCAGAAAACTGGTTTGCTAACAGGTAGGCGCCCGAAAGCTAGAGAGCACCTGGAACTCACTTTCCCGCGGAATCAATTGAATCTGTTGTGGGTGTGGTTTGAATGCAATCAAGTCTCTGCCAAAAGATCGCGTGGACTAATTTTTAGTCCTGGAGTCTATTTTGTGTTTCTTCTCAGAAACTACGAGTAGAAAAGACTCCAATTTTTGTACACAGGCTGACTATGACCTTAGCTACAAAATGTTCGTTGCGATTTTTTTTGAAAGAAAAAAATTCGGGCGCGCTGCCGCGAGGATCAAATGAGCACAGTCAACTAGACAAAACAAAGCAGAATTGAGAAAAAGTACAACGAAGGTTTTGAAGACAATCAACAAATGTAGCAGTATACAAAGAATGGGCTCGTCAGCGACGGCACCCGCGGAGGAGTTGTGGATTATATACTTGAGGCTGAGGAGCTCGTAACTTGAACGAAACAAGCTCCCAAGGCCCGTTCTTTTTATTTAGTTAGTCCATTAGCAGTACTCTTTAGGATCCACCCTTAGTTGGAGCTCTACAAACACCAAGAAAAAAGTTAGTAATCCCTAGCAACCAAAATCCAATTATTGTGAATATTTGCGTGGGAGTTGTCCCAGCACCCTTAACTCCGCGAGAAATTGAATAAGAAGTTTTAATCGCAGTTTTCTCGAAATAACTGTGCTCAAGTTGGTCAGATTGCCGCTCGTATATATAGTGAACCAAGCAGCGCCTGCCTATAAACTTGGTATCAAAATACTTCATAAGAAGCGCTCTACACAGTGGTATGAATAACTCATTTTTCAATTTTTAACGCAATTGGTCCCTTTTCCCAAGCACTGTCACATATATATATATATATATATATATATATATATATATTAACAGTTCCCTAAAAGGAATAAAGTAGGGTGGGTGCTTGTGTGATGTTTAGTGCTATTTTATGGTGGTTTCTTATTGCCCAACACAATCCCGAAGCTCCACTAAAGTAGCTCTACGCTTGGTTTGGTTAACTTACCTTCATCCAAAGGTAGGTTGTTGGCTGCATTGACTGTTTCTTTCACCATTGCAGCTGCTACTTGAGACATGGACGCAATCTTCTCTCCCAGTTTCACGGCCTCATCCACCAGCTGGTCAGCAGGAAATATCTTGCTCACAAGACCCAGCCTCTCTGCCTCCTGAGCCGACAGGCGCTCCGCTAAAATGAATTCAGAGAGCACATGTGCTATGACAATTGACACTAGATTCATATGGAGACTAACTTACACAAGAATTCTAAAAATAGCACAACTCCACTCCTCCCTATCCTAAGCGTCCCTCGACTTTGTTTAATGGTTATTTCTTTTAAAATTGAGAAAAGCTTACAAAACTTTTAACTTCCATAATAATGATCCTTATAGTTGCACAAACTAAACTGGTTTGGTTCCTTTACTTCAATTTTCAGTGCACTTATTTTTAGTAAGAGGTTTACAGAAGATGCAGCACCAGATTTCAATTAAATACTGTAGTTGCTCTAGCCTTGGAACTTAAAAATTCTTTTTTTTTTTTTTAATGATGGCTGCTGTGCAAGAGCTGATTGTGGGGTTTAATAGTGAGCTAAGCGGGCAAAACATATTTTAACAGAATTACATGCTCACAGTAAGGCGAAGAAAAACAACAACAACCTGAAACAAGACTATACAGGCATTAACTAGAGCACTAAGAGTGCAAACACTCAGCGCAAGTTAGTTTGTTCAATAAACGAAGTCACTACTGTTGAATAAAAAGGTTATTAAATCTTTAGCTTATAACAATATTTTGCTCTAATTATGAATACAAATTTTAACATATCTAGCTAGTTGTGTAATTTTGCTATCTATGGCTTAGTGTGGACAACTCTGGTCTCACAGAGTGACTGGTGTGGGTCACAAATAAAGTCCCTGTGTAACAACTAAAGGAACAGTGGGACTTTCTGACATGCACATTACAAGAACATGTAGTGCACACTTTTTTCAAGAGCAGTCATTATGAAGGAATCACACCTCCAGCGACAGACTTCTTAAAGTAAGATGCACCAGATGAAAAGATCTGCACTGGAACCAGGAGCGGTAAGATAGTACGCTCACGCACGGGATTCTAAATGGCAGGTCTAATGAATGGGCGTGGCTGTATAGCAGTGCTTATCGTAATGTCAGCCTTTCCTCTCATTTTCTCAAAAACTAAGCCAAAATTAAAAAAGGCTAATTAAAGGAACTTAAACTGTCCTTTAGTCTGAGTTTCTCTTTTCACACGGGCATAAAAGTCTGCCATCTTGAAGATCCTTGTTGGTAGAGTGACAAAATGAATGAACAACAAAGAGACTAGTGTAAACCTCATGCGCATGCACGCTGAGGGTTAACAATGGTAAGCATATTGCCGTTTATACATTACATTGTATGTACAACAGAATTAATGGAGATATGAGACATTGTTTAAGAAGTAGAACTGGCTACACTAAAGCTCTGCTCAGTAGAGTGAAGTATAATATAAATTCTATCAAACGTGTTTTTCGCACTTTGTTAATTAGATCCCGTTGCTATCCAAATAGGTAGTTGTACTAATATGCAAGCATGTGATCATTAATTAAATCCCGTTGCAACGTGGTATCTTACTTCTTTAGGCTTTGAGTCTTATCTACCTCAAGGATCTAGTCCTTTCTATCTACCTGGATGTGACAAGTATTTCATAATTGGCGAGCGAGACACTTACAGGGATAACACAATTGAAAATCGGGGATGTTTGTTTATTTATTTATATATGTGTTTGGACGTATGTATGTCATTTTGTACTTTGACCCTCCGTATTTTTGTGTTCGCTCGGCGTTCGACCCCGTCCCAAACTTCACTAAACAGAATCCTCTGGTTTAGCGACCATTACCCGTATCACCTTAGAAAATTGAATTGTTTACCGGCTTTGAATTGTTTTGCGGGTGCAGTTAAAACGCAAAAACTTATGGGAGCTCCATTTCTATTCGAGTTAGTGGCGGTGGTAAGTTAATACGCTATTTGTCACAGTTATAAGCATTTACTTGAAAATTCATTGTCCACTGGACGAACCACGAAGGTAAGTCTTGCGTAGGTATGTTCAGTTGTGTGAAAGTATTGTGTTACAACTACTATTAAGAATATCACAAAGAAAACTTTAAATAACGTGACTTGATTTTGTTGCTTCTTTTTCAATTCAAACAGTTGCGGGGAGCGGTTACTATGGCATTGAAACCCCTTTACCGCATATACTTAATTTAAAAACTCGACTTTATTTTAGTAGCTTGAGTGTTAGTTGTTAAAATCAATCATTTAACAATAGTGTAGTTTAAGGCTCGCTCGCCATTTGTGCTCAAGCACACCACTAGTATATGTGACCGTCTACGGGAAAACCGGGCACAACGCGGCGTGCGTAATATCGAGAAAAGATCGATCGATTTCTTAAAAATGTATTGTTTCAAGCCTACGGAAGGGAACGGTTAGGTCTATTATAGCAGGAACGACTAAAGCTGCGACGATAAAACTTGGAGAGCTCAATATCTGGACGCCGACAACTCCGTAAGTGCAACAAAAAAAAATTCGAAGGTGCCGCGTTGTGCCTGGTTTTCCTATAGACGGTCACATATGTACACATGTATAATATGCTAACTAAAGTAAATGAATAATCTTCGACCACATGAATGCTCAGGAAAATTTAGCACTATGCAGGGAACTAATAACCTACCTATGATGTCTAAAGACAAAATGCTTTAAATTTGTGAGCAATTGTTTCAACCTTTGACAAAATACAAGACACAACAGTTTAATATTCAAACTGAGTATGACATCACCAAAGTACAACCACATTAATCCAAATAGGTACAGATATTTGCACTGAATTTGCCATAGGTTATGACTTTTACGTTGGTTTTACGTATTCTTATTATAACTTAATTTTCTGCTTGTCCCTCTGCCTAATAGCAACTAATAGCATATCAGTACGCTAACCCGTCAGAATCATTTCCATGGCTCTCGACTTGCCGATGGCTCTAATGAGCCGCTGAGTGCCTCCTCCACCAGGGATGGTACCCAGGTTGATCTCAGGCTGCCCGAAGAAGGCCTTCTCGCCAGCGTACAGGATATCACACATCATGGCTACCTCACAACCTCCACCCAGGGCAAACCCGTTGACAGCTCCAATAAGAGGCTTACGAGTCCTCATCAAACTCTCCCAGTTACCTAAAAGCAAGCAAAGAAAAGTGATTATTGACATCACAATATGGGCCATTAAAATAGTTATTTTATTGTTACTGTTGATCTAAAATTGCAATCGTACCTATTTCTAATTCATTACACCTTATCTATCACCTTCCCACTCCCCTAGAAGTACTCACAAGTACATGTAGCAACTAACAGAGAAAGTTTTTCATGTAGCAGTCCATATAAGTAAGATCTTGCATCTCTGCAATGTCAGCTCCAGCTGCAAATGCCTTCTCGCTGCCAGTTAAGACCATGGCGCCAATGCTAGTGTCTTCATCAAACTCCTTCAGAGCGTCTCCTACCTCAGCCATGAGGCCATCACATAGAGCATTCAACGCCCTGGGTCGGTTCAACTGCACAAGTCCTACATTCTGTTTCTCCCCCCTTTTCTCAGTCTTAATGAACTCGTAGGATAGCGGAGCGCTGCTAGACAACTGAGCTACAGCAGGACGAGCACAGGCACCAGCGACTTTCCAGAGTACGGGCGACCGAGAGAGGAATAATCGACAGGTTGCCATTATCCCGAACAGGCTGGCAGTTCAGCTCGTTAATTCGAACACGAGGGAACACTAGCTCCACCCACCTTACTGTACACAACAAAGTCTAGCCCCTCCCCCTTGTTTGTGCATGTAAGTTTGTTGGTTTTGGCTAAGGGTGCGAGTCTAGGAAAAAAAAAAAAAAAAAGAAAAGAAAAGAAAAAAGACTACTACCAATGTCTTCTAATAATTTAAAATCGTCTAATAGTACTTCTGACTCGTGCGATGGCTGCAACAACTCGTGCAAGTCCAGTCTGGTGTCTCGCAGAGATTCGAAGGTCCCAGTATGGAAGAAGCTAGCTTACGCTGTTGGGGCGATGCCTTACGCTATGTGTACGACCATCATCGCCTTATACTTCAGCATATTCTTGCTCGAAGTTGTTCTTGTGAGTTTCTTTTGTGAAAAGTTGCTTTTGTGAACAGCTGATTCAGTCACTGGGATGAATCCAAGGCCTTGCATGATAACACTTGTAATGAATATTAGCTATATAGCTGGAAGGATGTCACTGTTTTTATATAAATAATGCATTCATACGTATCCAAAGCAATTTTGTTGAAGAGTGTGGGAGCGTAACAGCTGGTTTGAGCATGAGCTTCAACGTGTTCAAGCTGTAAGCATATCACTGTAAGTATGCCTCCACCAACACACAAGCTTGTCAAGCGGTTTAGAAATCCCAGCAACTTCCCTCAACGTGGTATTGAAAAGCAAATCATCTTTACTTTCAATACTTCATGGTAGTAAATTTAATTAAAAATAACTTTTGAGTTGGGATTTCTATTGAAACTAGATATAAAACTTTATGGCCATTCAAGAACTACTCCCATAAAGAATCTCTCAATGGAACACACAGTGCACACAATGAGCTGCTGTGCAATGATGTCATAACATACACAATTGTTCGCTGGATGTATGAACATCGACCAGCATTTATCAATTTGTATCATCTACTCTAATCGGTGTTTGCAGCTCAGCCTTTCAAAACGGCCAATATTTTGAACACTGTAGCCGGCAAGGGAAAACAGCTTGTTGTTATTGTATTTTAATTGTGCACTTTTAGCTAGACAGTGTTGCATTGTGAAAATCAATCTACTGATATGTATCCTCGTGGTGATAGGACAACACACATACACTCACACATGCATACAAACACGCACGCAAACACCTAACACAATCTCATTTTGAGTCTATTGTTAGTGAGATATAGGTTCCTGGAATAAATGTTGTCCATGTATGGAAAGAATCTTTTCATTGTCCAGTCACCAGCAGAAATGTGCATACACTCTTTTCCTTTTTTTATTTTTTTTAAACCTGCTATTGCTAGCCAACTAGCTATATGTAGTACAATTTATTATTTTTATTAGCTCGATCCAGTGTATGTACTCATCATCGTGTTCTCTGGCCGAGTGTGGGATGCCATCACTGATCCTGTTGTAGGCTACCTGACATCTTTCACTCAGACAAGACTGGGCAGGCTCAGACCATGGTAAAATTAGTAGCATATCTCACCCCACTCTCATCACTCCTTTGCAATCAACAATTTGAAACAATGAGTTGATAGGACAAACACAACTGATTGAGTTATAAGGGGTTTCATTTTTCTTCTTCAACGCAGGATGGCTATGGCTACTTTGCCTGCTGGTCTCTTCTACTGCCTGCTGTGGTTCTCTTACATGGATGGCTGGCCCGACTACGCCAAGATCATCTACTTCCTCATCTGCTACTTGGTATTTAACTCCCTTTTGACAGTAAGTAATTTCAAGACTTTGTCTTGTCATTCTCTCCTTTCTCTCTATGCCCAGAGGCGGTCGTTGCACATACATGTGAATGTATTGTGTCTTGTAGTGTCTCCATGTTCCTTACGTCTCTCTTACCATGCACATGTCAGAAGACACCAAGGAGAGAGACTCCATCACATCCTACAGTGAGTCACACATCCAGTTACAATGTATAGGAACATAAAGTGGAGGGTTAGATGCATGTGTCAGACTGATGTCGATCAGCCAGCAGGTTTCAGTCCTTCTACCAACAACCATATTGCTTATGCATTATAATTAAACCGAGAATGCCTTTAAATAATAGCAAGTGATGTGAATAATGACTCTCATACTCATTGCTTCAGAAAATGATGTGTGCGTTATTTAGGTGCTTTTTGTTTTAGTGAGATAATTTTCCCACACATGTTGGTAAGGCATTAGCTATTTCCTACACAAACAGTTTTTATGAACGTCACTGCTATTTTTTTTTTTGTACATGTGATTTTACTTAGTTTTTATTTTTGCTGGTTCTGAATAGCTGTGCCACCATATTGTTGACGATTTAGCTATACCATATCACAACAGCCCTTGAAGGAAAGTGTGCGTGGTGTGTTATTTGTTATCATGTCTGATTAGACTAGTTAATCATGCACATAAGCCTATTGAAATCTATGACGCCAGATGTTGTTGTTTTGTGTGTGTACATGTATGTATAATATTATAAAGAGTGTAGCTAGCAAGCAGATCTAGACCATTCGCTCACTATATTACACAACCAGAACATACATGACATTATTTTCCCTCTCTTCCAGGAATAGGGTTTGAATTGATCAGCACGTTGCTTGGCGTTGGTATCTACACACTCTTCTTCTTTAGTTTGGTTCATGCGGAAGTTTCCGACTGTGACTCTGGTAATAGAGTGGTGGACCCCAACTTGAGGGCGGCCTACCAGTGGCACGCGCTCACTGTAGCTGCTGTGATCATCATATGCGTGAGCATCACAGTGATTTTTATCCGAGAAGCACAAGGTGGGTGTGGCTTGATTTAATTCGGCGAGGCAAAGGATAGGTAGTTCGAAATACATGGGACAAGTTGTGTTTTTTTTTAATAGTGCGATTGGATTATTACTTGTATTCTCTTCCTTTCATCGTCTTTTCCCCTTATCTTTATAGATGAAATGGAAAAGAGCAAAAAAGTTAGTTTTTGTCAAGGTTTAAAAGAAACTCTTGGATTTAAACCTTATTTTTATCTCCTGATGATCAACATTTTCTCGTGGCTTGGCTTTCAGGTAATCATCTTGTTGTTCATTCTAATTGAGGGGCAGAGGGGGTGGAGTGAACAACTGTGTGTGTATTATATAGTGAGTCCTTAATTCTCACTTCTAAGCGTAATATTTTATCGCAGAGAATTAATTTTGCTAAACATTTTTCCAAATGTTTCAAACCCAAAGGTTCTTTATCAGTGGGGTTAAAAAAATGACATCTCTTAAATTATTTATGGTTATCATATGTATGAATGTATTTATATTACTATGTATGTGTACCCAATACTTGTGATTTCTTAGCAAATTTTGTTGTTGTTCTGTTTGTGGTTTTTATAGTTTTTTTGTTGTTGTTGTTATCCTATTACTTTTTCCCCAGTTCATTCAAAGCAACATAGCATTTTATATCAAGTACTCAGTTGGTCTAGAGGGTCAATACCCGTATGTCATAGCCGTTGTTCTGGTGACAGCTGTAATCTGGATATTCTTCTGGCAGTTCTTCATCATCAAGTTTGGGAAGAAGACAGCAATGACAGTAGGCATGTGGATAACTCTGCCCACATTGATAGCACTGCTCTTTGGCAACTACTTCAAGATGGGTGCTTATGCAGTGGCTGTTATTCTGTCCTTTGGACTGTCTTGTGCCTATCTAATACCATGGTAATGATGAAGATGATGGCGATGAATGATGATTAATAATAGTAATAATAATAATAATAGGAAATTTTTCTCTTTTTAACAGCCAATATTTTTAATTATAACTTAACCCGACGTTTCAACTTCTTGCTGAAGTCCTCTTCAGGGGTCAACTGAGGTCGAGCTCTCCATGGTGATAAAAAAGAGAAAAATGTCCTATTATTATAATTATTTCAGCCGAGAATGACTGAATAATAGTTATAATGATGATAATAATAATAGTAATAATAATAATAATATTGCAAACATTTGCCCATTCTGAACCCTCAGCATACATGTAGGAGATGGTAATCTTGCTAATATTTTGTTTGTGTGTTGTTGTTATCTTATTGTGTATCTAGGTCAATGCTCCCCGATGTTATCAATGAAGCAGCTCTCTACAGTCCTGTGCGGAGGGAAGAAATTTTTTGTGCTTTCTTTGTGTTCGGAAACAAGCTGGCAGGTGGCTTGACGCTAGCTATATCAACAGCGATCTACAAGTAAGGAACATTTACTGCTCACCAACCAGCAATGGGAACTGAAGGGTGCCTGTATTTCTTGTTAGCATCTTCAAGTGTGCCAGTTATAATTATAACAGGAGTCAGTCGATTAATGTACACTGCAAGTGGTTAAATTTACACACTTCTATCAATTCACTTAGATAACACATCCTTCAATCATCACCATTTATTTTTTTTTTACTGAAAGTATGAGTTTCAAGCTAATTAGAAGATATGCATAAGAGTAAACAACATCATTCAAACTTACTTAAATTAATTTTATTTGGGCCCATCGGCTTTAGATGGTGCAGTTTGATGAATGCACAGATGTGCCACTTCCATTCTAAATAAACCCTATATTTCTTTCTATAGAATTGCGGGTTATGATGAAAATTCCTGCGAACAGCCGTGGAATGTGAACTTGACCTTCAAGCTTCTCGTGACTGTTCCGCCCATCTTTGCCATCCTCATCTCTTTGGGTTTCCTATGGTTTTATCCCATCACAAAAAAATCAATAGAGGTGACGGCACAGATTTTAGCAGAGAGAAGGTCAGCAGCACTGAGGGTTCTTAATGTTAACATGTGTTAGTTTGTTCCCTGTTCTTCCAGATCTTCTCCTTCTCATGATGAAAAGAAAGACTCTAAACTTTAATTTTGTGTGTACGATCCTCCATTTTCCATTTTTATGTATTATAATACATGTTTAATCAGACGACTTTCATATCATATCATTGCCAAACAATAACAAATACTTCACTTCTTGCGACCAACTCTACCTGGAAAATATTACGTTAATGAATAATAGGTAAAGGTAGCTTCGTTCGAGTCCATTGTGTGCCCCGCCCCCATACCCTTATTTACTGCTGATCCTCTTATGGTCGTGCTATGTCGAAAAGTTTTGTAGAGCCCCTCGAGGACGGAGAGGCGGTAGATGGTACAGCTGAGGAAAGAGGAGAGTTGAGGAAGAGTTTGCTGCATGAGCAAGAGGAGTTGGTAGTCACTCCCACCGGCTCAAATTCTAGCTTGGTCTCAAGCATGTCTGAGAAAATTTCTGAGGTAAAGAACATAAACTGCAACTGATTGCTAGGATTAAAATTCTATTGATGGTAGTGATATACATTGCTTCAAATTAGGACACTGTAACACTGCAAATTTGCAGGTGCCCTGTTTTTATCTTTGCTAATATTAATCAGTCCAACATAGGCAAAACTCTCTGTGTACAAGCTTCAGACTAAGTTTTTGTGTGAACAAAATTCTTACCATATTTCTGGGTATATTTTACTTCTAAGGCAGCGTGGGATTGACAGTTCCTAGTTCCTAGTTAAAGACGAAGACATGCTAAACAGGACTACTCTTTCCTAGATAGCTAAAAACCTTTTAGTTAGCAATCAACCATAACAAAAAATAGAAGCTATGATTCTTCATCCTCAGCAAGGCCAGTCGTGTCCAATCAGCATGCACTCAGGTAGCTAATGTATTGCATTTCTTGTCGCAAGGCCTGAGGAGGCTACCACATTTGTAGTTGCTGCCACCATTAATTTGTGTGAGAACTGGGTATATTTGCTCGAGACCTTGATACCATGGCTTAGTGTGTGAGATTCATGCAAGAGTTTAGAGGTCTGAGTTGGGGAGGAGCAGGCTGCTTTGCATGTTACTAGAGCTACAACAATGGCTTGAGCGAGCCAGTGCAGCTCAGGATATAGCTACTACTACTGGTATCCGGTTTCTCCTGGAATTATTAAAAAAATGGGGTTACTTATAAGGGAGGGAGAATATTATTATGTCAAGCTAAGGCTAAGGTTGTAAATTTGTGGCAAAGGCTACTTTGTTTAGCATTGCAGACAAGGTAGCTACAATAATTTGTGTAAGAAAATTCAATTTTAAAAAATCTCTGTTGGTGAACAGCTCGTGTGATATCACATGGTCGTGGCATGGATATGTTGTACGTACATGTACTATAGAGTATGACATATCAATGGTTGTGAGAATGAGGAGTGACTTTTGCTGATAGAGTAATACAATGTACAACACTCACTCTTTGTAGCTTTATATGGTATTCCAATGTGACCCTGGTTTTCAGTCTAGCAAGTTACATAATATTATATGTATAAGAATTGTTCACCTTGGGAGTGAGTTTGTGAGTGCATGCTGCATGCATGTAAGTATAGTTTAGTGTGCATGCAGTGCAATTTAAGGATGGTGGTTAATTACAGTATTGTATGTTAACTCCTATTTCTTTGTTAAGTGTATGTACACATTGGTAGCCAGGTAGCCACTGCCCACTCACTTGATTGCTGTCACTTTTTCTGTGTTCATGTTGCAGTCGCTAGTGTTTTCCAAGACTGACAAGAGTCAGGAGTTTGACAAGATTCCAATATGGCGGAAAGTGGCATATGCAATGGGTGCTATGCCCTATGCCATGTGCTCCACAATTCTTAGTTATTACTTCAGCATCTTCCTTCTGGAAGTTGTCATAGTGAGTTGATATAAAAACACTAGTGCACCAAGGTAAACTTCTCAGAAACTGTCTCACTCAGTTAGCTATGTATATAATATATACATATTATTATATTATATATATTATATGTTTGTCTGTGTATATAAATGGCAGTGAATTTACTTTCTTACTGCCACCTGGTTGTCTTGACACACTTTACCAAGCAGTAGCATTTATGTCACTGAAGAGGGTACCTTCTAGCTGCAGAATGTGGTGAATATTTCAGTTAGCTATCTGGCTCAGTACTTTGGGTCTAAATTAAAAAAAAGTTTCTTTTTGTGTTTAGTAAGTCTAAATGAATTTTAATGACTCCTACTCCTTCATTTTTAGTTGTTGAAGAATTTCCTAATATACAAACACCATTTTACTTCAACATTCTTACCAAACTATAAATATGCTTTAAAATTGTTCTACTAACAGTATGTCGATAGTAATTCAGCAAACCTCGAGTCTTTCACAAGCACCAGTTGTACTTCATCAACCCATAGCTTGCATCCACAAGGACAGATAGTGGATAGTCAGTCATAGCTATATTCTCTAATACTCATTATTATTTATTATACTTGAATTTTGAATTTTTATGGAGGCCAATACTAACGGGTTAATCAGTCAGGGTTGTAGCCTGGCCAAATCAGCAACACAGACACTCATTTACTCAAGAAGCGGTAGTCTGAACTAGAGCTTCAACAAGACCTCACTAACTATCTGGCAAAAGATGAGACAGTTCAAGTGTGAAATATAGAGTAGCTTTGTATCCAATATTATATTACTATTTAGTCAAACCCCCCTTCCTTTCCCTCTCTTCCTTCCCTTCCCCCCTCCTGATAAGAGAATAATGGAGTGATAGCAACTGAGAATTATAGAAAGAAAGTTTTATACTTCCTGGAAATCTTTTTTTTTTTTTTTTTTTTTCCCTCCTGGGACCTGGACAATTATTATTATGCTATTTACCTAGGAATACTATCACATCTACAATATTATGTTCTTTATATTCTAGCTTGATCCCGTCTACGTATTGATCATCCTCTTCTCTGGTCGCGTGTGGGATGCGGTCACTGATCCCATCGTGGGCTACCTTGCGTCTCGTACTCAGACAAGATTTGGACGACTCAGACCCTGGTAGGCTATCAGTCAGTTTTATTGATGATGATGATGATGATGATGATGATGATGATGATAGTGGTGGTGATGATGATGATAAAACAAAGCAGTGAACATTTTCAGATAATTGAGTGAACATTTTCAGATAATTGAGTAAAAATTTACAGATAATTGAGTGAAAATTTACAGATAATTGAGTTATTAAGCCAAAGATCATGATTATTTTGAGTGTCAAACCATTAGGTTGGCTGGAGCTGCTCTTCCTTCAGGGGTGCTGTATTTCTTCATCTTCTATGTTCCGCCACTGGACAACTACCCACAATACTACAAATACATCTACTACCAGATAATATATCTACTCTATGAAGCTTCACTCTCAGTAAGCAGTGCCAAATGAAATTCATAGTTGCTCAGTGATGCTGTGCCGGGTGAAACTGGGAGATTGAATTAAGTAGTCTTATTTATTTGCACTCATTTAATTAAGTTAAAAGTGCTGGAATGTGTATGTTTTTAAAGAGGAATTATTTTACAAGGTTTTTTTTTTTAAGTTTTAAGTTTATTTTTTAAGTTTTCCTTGTAATAGTTGCAATGTTGAGTTTCTCTTTGTAGTGTATCCATGTCCCCTACACAGCCCTCACAGTGCACATGTCCAACAATCCAAAGGAAAGAGACATTGTCACCGTCATCAGTGAGTCCACATGCATGTACCAAGCTCTTATCTCACCACCAGTTTGCAATACTTTCAGTTCTTTATCAGAGCGTGCTCAGTATCACTCTCAAGTTACTGATTACCTCGCTTGTATGCACAGCATAATACCAGACTCAATACCCAATAATTGAAGTCCCATACCAGACATCTAAGCTGGGTGCAATAAGACCAAAAGCTGAACATTTTTTTTCCATAATGAGCTTGTTGAAAACTAAGGATGGAAAAAAAAATTGCGTATACATACATACATCATACATACGAATAAACCATCAGAAAGACAGCAGATAATTCAAGCACCAATGACAGACATTTCTGTTCCATGTGTCCATGTAGGAATGTGTTTTGAAGTTTTGTCCGTTTTACTGGGCATTGGAATACATACTGTATTTTACACCATCTTTGTGATTGGAGGAACTGATGTCAGTTGTGATCAGGGGGAGAGACTGCCCAATGAGGATGAGAGGTCGGCCTATCGCTGGCACGCCGTGCTTCTGGGAGTACTGACAATTTTTTTCATCAGTGTTACTGTTTTTGGAGTCAAGGAACAAGACGGTGAGTTTTATATTGAACGAATGTTGTACCGATGTATTCAGGTAATGATCATCATAGTTATGTGTGTTAATATTATCATTTTATTTAAGTCGAGACCAAAATGGATAAGAGGATTGGTTTCTTCAGAGGGTTGAAGGACACGTGGACCTTCAAGCCATATGTTCTTCTTGTGATGGTAACTGTCCTGGGATGGCTAGCTTTGCAGGCAAGTTGTAATGCATATAGTTTTTAAAAGTTTTTGTTATAACAAGCCAGTCCTGGGATCAATATTTGTGACCGTCTACAGGAAAACCGGGCACAATGCGGCACCCTTCGAAAAAAATTTTTTGCACTTACTGAGTTATCGGCGCCCAGATATTGAGCTCTCCAAGTTTTATTGTCGTAGCTTAAGTCGTTCCCACTATAATAACCGTTCCCTTCAGTCGGCTTGAAACAATACATTTTTAAGAAATCGATTGATCTTTTCTAGATATTTACGCACGCCGCGTTGTGCCCGGTTTTCCTGTAGACGGTCACATTTGGTGATAGCCGATCTTTTATTGTTGTAATTTTCTTGATAAGTCCATGAAAAAGTGACATCTACTGAAATTATTATTTAAATCAAAAGAAACTATTACTTTTGGGCAGCATCAGTAGTTTGTGGGCTATGAGTTCCTGGGTGTACGATGAACAGTACTACTATCGTGATACTGTGCATGTTTTGGGAAGGCTGGTGATAGTAAACACGACTCTGCTTTACAAGATAAACTTCTCTCACTTTACTAAACATGAGTGTGTGCACTAATTTGGTGGTGGTAACTGAGCTAGAGTAGCAAGTGAGTTATACATATTTCAATTTGGTACCAGTTGTCGGTATATTTTACTGATTTTTAACCCTCAGTGAGCATGCGCAAGAGGGTTATAGTAGTCCTGTCTGTTTGTCTGTCTGTCTGTCATGCTCTGATTTTGGAAATTACAGACAATTAACCGTTAATTTAGGTATGAACTTGCTCAGAACAACAATTTAAGACTTTTCATTGTGCTACTTTTAAAAATTTGGGCTGATTTTTGAGAAAGCGCGAAGCTTTTTGTTCCGCATAGGTACTAGCTTTTGTGGGTAATGCCCCCTATCGTCACATCATAATCATGTGAGCAAATATATTTCTTGTGGCTTGCATTAGCTATTAGCTTGCTTTGCCTCTGGGAAGTTAACTGAGTTGCTGTAAGTGTAGTTTCCACTGAAAATATATCCCGGTGAGTGTCTCTGGCCTGTTTAGCTTATTCTCTTATGAAGGCAGCGTTTGCATGTACCGTTTTCATTGCTCAAGTTATATTGATGCCTCATTAGAATAGCCAATAAATTATTCTTTTGGTCTAAGATTATTTTGTAATAGCTAGCTAGTATATAGTAGCGCTGAGGGTTCACACCTTTGATGCTCTATTTTTTTAATATGCGAGCAAGACACTCTCAAGGGTAACACAATTGAAAATTTGGGATATTTGTATGAGTAATAGCACGGGTAACCGTGCTATCACTCGCTAATAGTAGGCCAGCTTTTAAAAAGTCATTTGCAATTGTAGCTATATTATATCGTTCACTCACTATCTCCTTATTTCAGGATTAGCTTCCGCTGGAACTTTCTTTTCAACGTGCGGCTCCTCCTAATCTGTTGTAAAACATTCTGTCTAATACGGGTAGAGGTTCTGTGGTAAAGAAGGTCATTGTCTCCAACTAAAAACTACTCGAACTGTACGTTTCCAAGGTTAACACTGCACGCGTGCGCACTTACCAGTACTATTTCACTTAGCTACCGAGGTATTTCACTTAGTTTCCACTTAGTTACCGAGGTATTTCAATTAGTTACGCGCTATTTCACTTTCCCCGTGCGATTTCAATTGAACAACGATTTTTCCCATACATTTTTGAATGGGCAACTTATGCGCTGTACTATTAGTTTATATATATGTGTGTGGACGTATGTATGTCATTTTGTACTTTGACCCTCGTGTTTTTGTGTTTGCTTTGTGGTCTACCCCTTCCCATACCTCCACTAAACAGAATTTTTTGGTTTAGCGATCCCATATCATTCAAGGAAATTAATTATTTACCCCTTCGTATTATGTTGCTTCTGAATGACACAAGACGCACTTAGGTCTTAAAAACATACTGCTATACTCAACACTGTGCATTAATTCTTTAGAACTTCTTGTTTTTTCAAGTCGCAAAATATTATGACGAATGGTTACTATGGTATTAAAACCCTTTACCAGATGTAATTTTAAAAACTTGGCCTCTTTTAGTAGCTGTGAGTGTGAACGGGACTGCCTAGCAAGTGGAAGGCTTTATCCCGGTGAAGTATTCACAGACCTTGAACAAACGGGCTCGTAGCCAACCTGACCGAGGCAAGACTCACTAGCGAGTGTTTGAACGACGAAGTCCTAAGTAAAGGGCGTGATTTTCTAAGTTGAACGTGTCCCCGCCTCTTTCCCAACCTATACGTAGGAAAGAGGTCGTAAATCTCTGCTGCTGTATAGTCAAACTTAGACCCTTCTTTGATACTGTCTTGCCTATGAGACAGTATCGCCAATGTATACCCTGATTGTAAAGGAATAACAAGATTAACAAATAAGAAATAGTGAAATACCAATGTAGTTAAAGAAGATACAGAGTTCTGATAGAGATGAGCTGCAAGTGAAGCACACAAGTAGGGAAATGAGGGAAAAGTTAATAATAAAACAAAACTAAAATGTCATAGCAATATAAACAAGTTTTGAAGAACGGGCGAACATCGACGAACTTCGACGAATGACGAACATCGACGAACTTCAACAATAACGCAATGTGAAGGGGGCGAAGGCTCAAGCCTGAACAGAGTTCTTGTTGTGAAAAGATACTGGTAATTCAGGTAGTCAGAATGGCATATATTAGAGACTACAGAAAATACCAGTACTTGGGGAAATTGAGGTAAGAAAGTGGTTCTGCATTTGTTAGCTAAAGTATATAATGGTCACAACGGTTACGTACTTAGCTATACTTTTAGAAATGAACCGATAAATTCTTTTGAAGTGTTTCATTTGTGCTGGCTTGCTCGCCCTTTGTGCTCAAGCACATCACTAGTGTATTTACGTGAGTACCTTGAGTAGTTTTGAAAAAAGGAAAAGAAAAAACAACAACACATATCTAGGAGGACTTAGTCTTAAATATGGTGTACTTCTCTCTGATATTAACATTGTATTTGGTTTATCTCTACTTCACTACTGACTAACAACTAAGTTTGTCGATGAGTGCAGTTAGCTAGTGTATAGTAATGCTGAGGGTTCACACTCTTGGTGCTTCATTGTTATTGTTTTTGTCTCCAGTTTCTCCAAGGAAACCTAGCTCTATACATAAAATACTCACTGGGCTTGGATAGGGCATATCCTTATATCATCACGTGCCTCATCATCTCTACCACTTGCTGCATAGTCTTCTGGCACTTCATCATTGCCAAGTTTGGCAAGAAAACAGCCTACTTCTGTGGGATATGGAGCTTGATGCCAGTCATGCTGTGTCAGCTCTATTTGGATCGTTTACCTTGGCTTGCTTATATCTCCACCACATTTGCAGGGATTGGAGTATCTGCAATGTACTTGTTGCCATGGTACGTCTATAAAAAAAGAGAGTTTGAAGTAGAGTTGTAGTGTCACATTGCCTCTCTTCAAAAGAAGTCTTTAAGGTTTACCTTTTTTTTTCTTTTTCTGTATTGTAGGTCTATGTTACCAGATGTGATTGACGAATCTATCCTAAAGTATTCTGTTCGACGTGAAGAACTTTTTTACGCTTACTTTGTTTTTGGTAACAAGTTTGGAGGAGGATTTACTCTGGCGTTCTCTACGGCAATTCTCAAGTAAGTTTGACAGACAAAGGTAATTTAATGAGAGATGAACGGAGACTTAGTCAAAACATATTATGTAGAGTTAACCAAACCCTAAAAATGAATAAACTGTTATTATTTTATTTCAGCTAAGAATGACTGAATCTTGTTAATAGTATAATGACATTTTTAAAAAAAAGAAGAAAAAAAAGAGAGTGTGGGGGCAAGTAGGAATTTAGTTTGTGTATCATTGCTATTGCTTATATCCTAGCATATGTTGTTCTTGTAGAATTGTAGGTTATGATGAGACAAAGTGTGAGCAGTCGTGGCTGATCCCACTCACAATGAAGCTCATTGTGACTGTCCTTCCAATTGTGTTCGTTTTATGTGGCCTTCCTTTTCTATACAAATATCCTATTACAGAGAAAACCAGAGAAAAGGTGAAAAATGTGCTTGCTGAGCGAAGGTGAGCATGAATATAATGAGCAATAGCTAGTTCCCAGTCATTTGAGCAGTTTTAATAATGGCAATATCCTGATGATGTTTTTATAGAAAACGGAGGTCAAGTGATGAAGAAGAGGATGAAAGGAGACCCACTAGAGTTTCTGGTCGACATGAATCCTATAATAGAAGTCAGAACAGTCCTAGCCAAGTCACTAAATCACTGACGCAAACGTATTTCTAGAATGTATGTCCAAATAATACTTCGTTGTGTGTTGTTGTTGTTTTTTAATGTAGGAGTAATATTTCATTTTTTATAGCACGTAATTTTTTAAAGCACGTAATTTAAAAAAATATATTTTAGATTGTGGTAATAAAGCATTTATTTATTATGATCGGTTCGTATGTGTCAAACTGACCCAGTGCAATCTGTAAAAGTATTGGCACCCTTCCTCTTATGACCATCATTGTCATAGAATTCTGACTGGCCACGAGGATACCGAGGTAATGGCTTCTCTTCCTATTAAATAAACAACAAAAATAACTATAACAACCAAAATAGATTATCTGTACAATGAAAATCGAAGTATATGTAACTATTGGTGTTCCTAATGTTAGTAGTAACTTTTGACTAGTTATATTTAATCTAGTAAGATATTCATAAAATAGTGGTCACCTAGTTCATAAGCATGTAATCTTACAGGTGGTGTGCACGGTGTCCAATCATATGGATACTGATAGTCAACCCTCTGTGTTGTATCTAAGCACATTTTTCCATGGCTTGCTGGATGTCTTGGTAGTGCACTGCCAAATCCTTGCAGTGGCTTTCCTATCTGAGCTTCCCTGCTGTCCATAGAAGAAGTGGCAGCAAGGAAGTTGTCTTCATTCACTGTGACCTTGTGAATATCTCTGGCCTCGTACTGGTCTTTCAGATTGATCACATCGCTCATGGCTTCTTGTGCTGTGGACTGGGCATCTTTGTAGGACTGAAATTAAACGGACCACATTGAATAAATTGGTAGACAAGGAAGACTAGCATTGTGCTAACGACTTCATCAATCATCATCAATGCTAAGTGCAAGAAATTGATTTATTTTTTACCACTTCACTGAAAATCACAAAAGATTGTAGTTGTGCTCGTGCTGTCAGCTTGTACACCATAATGGTTATTTGAGACACACTTACCCCATCAGTATCATCTCCCACTCTATTATATGTTGCAGTCCTGAGGTTTCTGTCTCTTATATTAGTCCAATTGTTTATATCATAGTCTTTAGGTTCAGCTTCTCTGTCTTCATGCCTTGTGCAGAATGAACAAAGTAGTAATAATTTATTTAGTTAAAACCATAGATCTATGTTAAAACAATGTCTGGTCTTACCATTTTGCATTCAAAGTTGGTCTGCTGTATTTCATACAATTTTTAGATCTCAAATAAAGTGAACCCTTTACTTCTCGCGATCTAATTTGAGCTAGGAGTTTGGAATCTAAGCCTACTAAATCGTCCATTACCGTGTGCCAAACCAGCCGCTGCAGTAATTTTTAGTTTTCCATGTCTGTGTTGTTGCCCCGGAGACCGTTGGGTGGGCGTGTTCGGAATTATTGAAAATCATGCTCGACTCGAGCTTTGCAGCAACATCATCAACGACCATTTCCTCCGGGGTAGAAAACTAGTCTCGTTGGGACGTTGCTCGCTACGCTAACTTACTACTAAGGGAGGATGAGTGTTCTGACTGTTTTAGTCTTGGCTCTAGCACTTAGGTGTTGTATAGGATGTACACCTCCCGATTGTGACAAGCCTGATTGCGGATCGTGTGGTAAGCTGGGCTTTTTTTAGTGGGTCACTGTGAGTTGCATGTAATGTACTGTATATAAATGAATATGTAAAATGTATGCATTTAATTACAGGTACAGCGTGCTGTATGCTGAAGTTTAAATTTGGTGAGTTATTAACAATAGGGCCATGAAATGGAAACAAAAAGGTAGTATGTTAACTATTTTTGTGAACTTTTTAAAAACAGTGTTATTGTAATAATTGTATATATTATGTGTGTGTGTGTGTGTTATATAGCTGTGTCTCCAGATGAAGTATTTACAGCTCTGGTAGGAAGCCTAAAAGCAGGTGATGTGCAGATATAGTGTATATTTACAATGGTAGTGCTTATTAACACATCGTTAGCCACAGTTAGGCTGCAACAACAGCCCGGCTCCTTTCTTTATAATCACTTGTTAATTACACAATAGTAGGCAGACCTCAGAATTACTAGAGGTATGCTTGAGAACAAGTGGCAAGTTGTAATTCAATTACAGTGATCTACTAGGCATCAATTTTATGTGTTTTCCTATATGTTCATAAAACTCTAAAGCTTGGCTGCATATTTATATATTTTACCTGAACTTAGTGTTTTAGCTCCAGTTTATGTAGTTAGGCTGACATCATTCAGTAGAAAAGTACAAGTATATATTTGTCAATTACTTATAGCTTACAAAATTTAAGATTTTTTTTTTGAGTAATTTTTTTCCTGATATTTTTTAGTTACCAGGAGGAATTACATGAAGTACCTTTAGTTTTTGACAATAAGCTCTAGCTACTTAAACCAACCAAGTTTTTGAAATGAAATTTGGTAAAAAATCTTCAATGTGTGTCACAGTAACCATTCACCGCAAATTTTAGAAACTTAAAAATTTTTTTTTTTAAAAATAAGAAATAGGGTACAGTTTTAACCTTTTTGATGCCGACTTTCTTACAACAGTTCGGCGTCTTTTAGAATTCAAATTATTTCTGCCGCAAGCAACCATAAACAGCTAGCTGTAAACAAACCAGCCATGTATGCCTTTTAACTAGCAAAAAAAAAAAGCTTCTAAAGTCTGAAAGAGAACAGGAACCAGTTCATCTTGAGAAAATAATAATTATTTCGGCCAATGACTGAAACATTAAATAGATTTTTTTTTTTAAATTGGAGAATGCAGGCCTATCCTCACCCGCATATACATGTCAAAAGGGTTCAGTCTTACATGAGGCTTACTCCTGTTTACTAGAAGAAAGTGGGGTTAGCCTCAAAGCCTGTATCTTTAGGAGAAAAAGGCACATGCATGTGTTTTAATGGACCATGTAGCAAACATGTGTATAAATATGTATGTACACAGCAACAAATTTGTATTGAACACTCCTACTCGTTCACTCGCAAAACTAGAAATAACACTTGACTAATGTTGATAAAAAACAACAACAACACACACAACAACGAACAAACTATTGGGAATAATAATAAAAAAACTTTTTAGCTCTTATCTATTGTTTTCTTTCAATTTTCCTTTCTTGTGTGTATCTGTTTCAATGGAAGCCTTATCATCCCTGATGTTGAATATCTCTCATGCATGTCGACTGTAGGTGGGGCAGACAAGAAGTATAGTTACGTCAACAGCAAGGACATGCACACCAAACCAGTCAATGGTCTCCAGTACACAGTTCAAGGGAAGCATTCTGCTGGCCAGAACTCTGTAGACAGCATCAACATGGCGGTGTCTTCCGTGTCTAGCAATTTGACATTTGTACAGGTACTAAAGTACAATAAAGATTTGATAGATAAGGCAAACTGTATAACTATGTATATAGTGAGTCTTTTTTTTTTTTTTTTTAACAAGGAACTAATTGCTGGATATAGCTAGCAATATATGGTATCTAGATGGTCAATAAGTCCTAACCACTCCTTTATATCACACTGTCCCAAAAAAAGAAAAAAACTACGAAAGAAAAAAGAAGAAAGAAAAACAAATACAATAGCAAAAATAGGGATAATATAGCTGTACCCTCAACTTTGACTCTATGTTACAGCACATGTGATATCTCTGAGTGAAGGTGATTACTCATGGGACATAAAGGTGTGCTATTTATCAGTATTTGATTTCACTTTCATTTAACTACGGTCGCTTGGTTTCATTGTGAAGCTCTACCTAGCTAGTATATTTGGGAGAGAGTCAGGCTGGCAAGGCTAGCTGCGTGCATTGGGTGCATGCACGTCACGTGATTTGTGCCCTCCCGTTTTGCGGCTTGGGGGTGAGCCGAGGGCCTTCCCTCTGCTACGACCCTGGGGATGCCTGAGGCCCAGCCCTCCAGCCTGACCAGTCACATCCGCAAGGTGGCGTACGTCCTTTTTTTCTTTTTTCTTTTGCGGATGGAAAATCCTTCTGCTGCCTTTCTTTCCTCGTTATTTATTTATTTATTTATTTTTTGCTGTCTTGCCCGATTCAGGAACCGGACGGTGCAGGGGATGGTGGTGGGTCGTTAGGACGAGTTCCGAGGAGCTTACCGTTTAGCCGCACTTACTCTTGTCCGAGCCACGAGGTGGTCATCTGGCACGTGCGCCGCGCCTCTCATCGATTTTCGTGATCACTGCGCCTGCGCTGTGCTCCTCGCTAGTGGGCGGCTGCCCACTTGGCTCGTTGCATGCTGAGCCCCGCCTGACTCCCTCCATTAACATAGTTTAACTACGTTAAACTCTATTTAACTACGGTCGCTTGGTTTCATTGTGAAGCACTACCTAGCTAGTATATTTGGGAGAGAGTCAGGCTGGCAAGGCTAGCTGCGTGCGTGCATTGGGTGCATACACGTCACATGACTTGTGCCCTCCCCTTTTGCGGCTTGGGGGTGAGCCGAGGGCCTTCCCCCTTCTTCCAAAACCAGGACGGGAGAGCGGTCATGAAAGCATGGTTTGTTGAGCAGTTCAGACTAATTCTCGCCGACATCGGGGCTCCGCACCACCAGTATGCCGGCCACAGCTTCCGGATAGGGGCGGCAACCACAGCAGCGTGGGCCGGGGTAGAGGACTCCACCATACAAGCCCTGGGACGATGGCACAGTGCCGCATTCCTGCAATATATCAGGACACCGAAAGAAGATTTAGCACGCGTCTCAGCAACTCTGGCCAAGCACAAGAGACCTGGAACTAATGCCGGCAAGCTTCGTTAGGTAGTCCATCACCATGTCAAACGCGGTGTCACTCATTCTGTCACTTGATGTATAATTGCTAGTTTCCTAATAGATGTTTACAGATGATACATGTGCGGGGGGAGCGAGCGCTATCTGAAGCTACCACACCATGCACAGCAGTACTGTAAGTTACCTATGGGAGGGGTAGATAGGTAGGTACGTTGCTCACACCAATCCTAAACTAAGCTTGGGGGTGTGGCCCCCACTATCGGGGGCCACTTGGGCTGGGCCTCAGGCATCCCCAGGGTTGTAGCAGAGGCCCTTGCTGCTGCCCCTCTGCTTCAGGTAGTCCAGGAGAGCGGACACGGGACATAAGGTGTCCCCAGTAGCTCCCACCACTACATCCGCCCCGGCCCCGAACTGGTCGCATTTGGATTTTTTCAGGTGGATTTGGACCATGGTGGGTGCTGACTGGTTGTCGACTGCCACGTCTCCCCATGCCAAGCATGTGGCTTCGTTGAACTCCTGTGCAGAGTTGCAGAGGAGTTCCCCAAGGCGGAAGAAACCGAAGAAAGCCGTGGTTGCCACTGCCCACATCAACGACTTGTCAGGGTGGGACGACTTGTCGAGCAAGTTCCTCATTTGTGTGAGTAGGTGGGGAGTGACTGGGAGCCGAAGGCGAGTTGGGGGTCCTTTTCCCAGGCGTAGTCTGCTGATGCCTGCCTGCACCCTCTTGAGCATTGGCAAAGATGAGTTGTCCCGGGGATTTGGGAGGCCAAGGGATATCTGCCAATTCCGGAGGGCAGCGAGGTAGGATTTTATTGTCTGGGGCGACAGGTGCTGATCGACCAGGAATGCCGCGTATGTGCAGAGCAGCCCTTCGGTGAGAGGGAATGGTGAGGTAACGTCATATAGGGTGCAGAACTTGTGAAATTTGTGCATGGCGGAGTTGTAAGTCCTCTGTGTGGAGGGTGCTAGGCCAGCCTGGAAGTAGTGCTGAACTGACGACGCCAGCTGGGAGACAACCGGTCTGCTTGCCGGTCGAGGAGGGTGTTGAGAAGTGGACGGGAGACTCTGGCCGGGAGGCTGTCGGCTTCGGGTACCTTGGCAAGAAAGGAAGACAAGTTATCACGGGAGAGGTCATCTGCAAGATGGTTAGACCTAGTGTCTATATAGGTTGGGTGTAAGTGACATTGATTTTGAGCCTCCACGAATGCAAGGCAACGTAATAGGTGCATCAGACCTTCCTGTTTACTCGACCGTGAGTGCAGGCATGCTACTACCACCTGATTATCACAGTGACAGAGAATTCTCTTGCCTTGCCAAGTCCTGCCCCAAGAGTCACATGCTAAGATAATCGGGATCAGCTCTTTCTCTGCAATGGTGAGGGGCTGCGAGAGTGGATCCCATTGGACCTGGAACCAGTGAGTCTGATGCCACGCCCCACAGCCCCAGGAGCCAGACGCGTCTGAGAACAATTCCAATTGGGGCAGGTGGGTGGGTGGAAGCAAGAAGGAGACCCCGTTCCAGTGACTAATGAACTCCTGCCACCATGCCAGATCTGAGCGGAAACCACGGTTGACTCTAATGCGTGATCGGGAGTGCCCAGGAAGCTTCACTGCATGTAGCAGGTCGATCATGCGACGGAGGAATGACCTGCCTGACTGGACCACCTTACAGGCGTGGTTGAGGTGGCCGATCAGTGATTCGAGCTCGCGTCTTGCACACGATTTGCGACCCTCCCATTGATGTAAGAGTTCCTGTAGGCGGGTCAATTTCTCTTGGGGTAGCCGGAGCTGACCAGCCACTGTGTCAATAAGGATTCCCAGGAAAGTGATACACGTCGTGGGACCTTCCCGTTTGTGGGATGCTAGTGGGACACCGAGAGCGGCAACACTCCCTCTCCACGACAGCCAGTGCATCGTCACACTGGGATGACCCTGGGGATCCAAGCATGATGAAGTCGTCCAGGTAGTGGTCTATGTGCTCCACCACCGCTCGTCTCAGGTGCCAGTTTAAGGCGTCAGCTACCGTGTTAAAAATCTTCGCTGCTGAGCGCAGACCAAATGGCAGGACCAAGTCGATGAAAGTGTCGCCCTCCCATCGTATTGCCTGAAATATGCGGTCCTGTGGGTGGACTGGGAGTAGTCGGTAGGCCGATTCCACGTCAATCTTGGCCATAAGGGCGCCCTGGCCTAGGAGAGATATCTTAGCCGCGACGTCGTCTACCGTCGTGTAGGTCAACGAGCAGAGGAGTGGATCTATCCCGTCGTTCACACTGAATCCATTGGGGAAGGAGAGGTCAGTGATCAGGCGCCACTTACCCGTGTTGTGGCCCTTAGGGACGACTCCGATTCTGTTGATTTGGAGTGCAGGCACTCGCGCTGAGTCAGGGACGGGGCCGGCCAGACGTCCTAGGGATAACTCCTTTGTGACGAATTCCCTGACTGCTTCAGGGTGAACTGACGCTGATTGCAGGTTGTTCTGGACTGATTTTAGTGGTGCCCCACGACGGAAGCCTATCCTGAAGCCGTTCCCCAGACCGCCGATGATGTACCTCGCCAGCGCTTGGTCTGGGTGGGATGAGAGAACGTCCTGCCAATAACTGACGCTGAGTGGGGTGGTTACCGTTGTTATTGCTAGTATTCCCAGCTCTAGTGGCCACGCTGGTCGGCAGAAGTCCAGGCACATCAGGTCTGCCGTGTAGCGATAGAGCAGCTGCCACCCTGCAAGTGGGTGGCGATTCAATAGCATGCTTTATGGAGACCCCGGCGGGTCGTCACACCCCTAGGGTGGAATTATCGGAGCAGCACGCCTTGACCCTGATTGGGGACAACTGCACTGACCGTATACTGGGAGGAAAGGGGATCACACAAACTATAGTGTAGATTACTGGGGCTGTGGTCTTATGACCTGGCTCGGACCCTGAGGTTCTCTGGGTGGGGCGTGCTGCTTCCGAGTTGAAACTTATAACTATCCTTACCCCCCTCCCCCCCTAGTCCCGCCCATGCTAGTTTCCTTTTAACTAGCTGTCTTATTATCTAGCTAACCGATTACCCAGCTACTGGCCCGAGTTCATCATAATAATTTATTGACCCGTTTTGGTTCTAATAGGACTTGACATATTAATGACATATGACGACCTTGAAACAGTTGGGGCTAGCCAGCTATGTGCGCCGTGACGGTGAGGCTGGCTCAGAGGCGATTTCCTCGTGGGCCCGACAAATATGGCTGCTGGGTGGGTAGGCGGGTGCTACCTCGCAGTGGAGAGCGATTCCTCACGGAGGGCCATTTCTGTGGGCAGTCCAAGGCCATATGAGCCCCACCGCACCCGAGACACTCGTGCCGGTACTTGCACCAGCTGAACTTGCACCGACCATCATTCCAGCGCCGGCAGATGGAGCTGCGGCTTGTCTGGTGATTTCTGTGCAGGGGGGTATGCTACCGGCCACGGTGTGCCATCCGGAACCCACGACTGAGCTGGGGGGTTAGGGTTTAGTGGGCACAGGTTTGTTGTGTGGTCATCTTGGAGGCAGTGGTTGCACCGAGCAATGGCTTTGCACGTCCTGTGAAAGCCTCGTTATAGAGCCTCGAATCTGGTACTGACCAGTCGAGGTTCTTTCGTGCCAGGGCTTGGCGGAGGTACTGCCGATCGTACAGGACCCAGCGTTTACCCTCGTAGTTGCGCTCGGCCCTGACTATGCTAGCTTGGTAAGCTAACAGTTCAGCAGCTTTGTCAGGGAATCGGGTGACTAGGATTGCTGCCATCAGGGAGAACCGTTCAACCCATACAGAGATGTCAGTGATGGGCAGTCTGGTCTGGGTGGGCGTACGGGAAGAGTTAGATGGTGGTTCTGCATCAATGGATATCTCAGACATCTCAACGAAGTCGAGGTCGAGAATGCGTTTTACCACCTTAGCTGGCAGAGCTGCTGCCAGGTTGTAGGGGCCTGGAACATTCAGGGAGTGGCTCGTCTCCATGGGCGTGGTCTTCCCCGAGGATACCGATGCTGCTGCGGCCAGCAATTCCAGTCCTTGGGCAGCCGACTTCGCTGGAGTGAATGTCGGCATTGCCGCTAGAATGTCAGAGTGGTCAGTGTCCTTCGGAGGGGCTCGTGTTCCTGCAGGACAAATGTTGATGTGCCATACAACCGTGCTTGGTTGACCCTGTATATCTACGTGGGCCTCCCATATAAGCTAGCCAAGTTTTCTCTGTGGCCACCGTATTGGATAATCCTCCTGCGGCCGGGGGAGGGGGGGGAGGGTGGGGTGCCCTGTACGGCTTGCAAAGGGGTGGAGTGCCACGTGTGGTTTGTTGTGGGATGGGGTGGGATGCCCCCTAGTCGTAGGGGTGGAATGCTCCTCATTGGCAGGGTGGAATGCCCCTTGCAGTAGGGATGGAATGCCCCTGGTTGGTGGGGTGGAATGCCCCTCATCAGTGGGGGTGGGGTGCCCCTCATCATTGGTTGGTGGGGTGGAATGCCCCTCATCAGTGGGGGTGGTGTGCCCCTTGTGGCTGGAACACTCATGGGGAGATGCTAGTTTGGGTAGTGTGCCCTTAGGGATGGAAACTGCATGCTCTGGTGGGTGTTTATTGTTAAAGGGTGGTTAGCGATCAGGTCTTAGTAATTACTAGTAATTATGGTGAACAAGATGAGAACGAGTTCCAAGGAGCTTACCGTTTAGCCGCACGTACTCTTGTCGTGCGCCTCTCATCATCGAATTTCGTGATCACTGCGCCTGCGCTGTGCTCCTCGCTAGTGGGAGGCTGCCCACTTGGCTGTTGCATGCTGAGCCCCGCCTGACTCCCTCCATTAACCTAGTTTAACTACGTTAAACTCTATTTATACTTTATGTGCCAAGTCTTCAAAATGGGCAGTTGACAGAATGAGTGAAGAATGAATGACAAAAGGGCTAGATAAACAAGGTGATGTGGGAAAATGTCTTGGCTGTGCACCATTTCCCCCTCCCCAGGCAAGCAATAGCACTTTAGAATAATGGCAGCTGTGTTTTAGAAGGCTGTTCAAATTGATAGTCCCACATATACTCTTCTAAGCCACCAGGGCAAGCTAATGCAAGGCTAAATGGTCCAACAAATACTTTTATACACCTGGGAGGAAGGAGGAACTGTTAGTGACCAAGTAGTAATGCAATGAGTTCCTTTGTGGTTTCGAGGGGAATTATGTCATTTCAACGGGTGAGTGTTATATATAAGAAAAGTACTGTACACAAGTTCAAGATATGGACTTGCTGAGGTCCAGTGGATCTAGCTCCAGGTTACTGTTCCATGGAGGAATGTTATCTACTTATGAGCATGCTCTGTCTCATATCAGTGTGGCTGATACACTTAGTCCTGTTATAATATTAACCAACATTTTCCCTCAAGTCCAACAATTGTTGGCAGGAAAGGGTTCTACACCATTCTTTGGCAGTTTCTGTTGGTTTGTGTCCACTCCTGAGTGTATTACACCCCATTGGATTGCAGCTGTCAATGCTTAAGTTGATGGCAGTGTTATAGGATTTTTGGTTCAACATCTACTGAATTTGTACAGTACTCACTTATACTACGTTGCATTCCTAATTTTGGAAAGTTATTATATCAAGTGTCACTGTGTGGTATGGCGGGGTACTAGCTAATATTAGATATATTATGTGTTGATGAGAGGTACACTGCTTGACCACATTTCTAGGTCTTCATTTTCTTCCTTTGTACGTACATGTATGTCTTTTATTTTATTTTTTTATTTTTTTTATAGATGTTCTCAATTTCTCAAGTTTATTGTGATCAAGGCCAAAACTACAGAAATATGGTCTCACTCATAAGAAGCCTCGGTAAGGTTTGCCAGAAGGGTCTACCGTTATTCATTTATATAAAGAACATACGTGTATGTAAAAAGGATTGAGAACAATCTTGTTGAATAACTACTTTTATTTTTCCTCTTCCACCCCCCTCTCTCTCCCTGTGTGTGTGTATGTATGTGTATGTGTGTTTACAGCACAACTCTATGCTCAAGAGCTAGTATATGGATGTACCAATAAAACTCAGCCCAATTACTAACCCCCATGCTACATCTCTCCCTATGTTCATCATTACTTGTATTGTGCTTAGTGATTGTTCATTATAATATTGAATTTGTTAAACTAATCAAAACTAACTTTTTAAGCAATTTGGCTAGATTTTTTTTTATTCATATTGAGATTGTTTTTGATTGAATAAAAAAATATAATAAAAGATTAGTTTGATAGTACAAACAACATCGCCTATATAATATAACTCAAGTGTGTGTAGGGGAAACTTAGGTCTGGTTTAATTTGTTTCATCCCAGATGAGATTATTGACGGATAATATATGCAGGTAAAGGTCGTCTATCTCCAGATTATTTGTGGGAGGGGCTGATTCAAAATCGTACCATTTTGTGAATCTGCACCTCTAGTTATCTTTGCTCTATTTCTAAAACTAAAAAAATGGCTGCGAGAGTAACTGTTCTCTTACTGCTCGTTGGAGTGGCGTTTTCTTGCGTACCTCCGGACTGTGATACTCCTGACTGCGGTTCCTGCGGTAAGTCTCGTATGTGTGTCTCGCTGCGATAAGACTAAACTACGTATTGTGTGCCTGTGAATTTCTTAGTATACTTGACTCACCAGATAGTCTCACTGTTAATATATAACAGCAATAATGTTATAATGTGAACAATTAAATAGATTTTTTTTTTAATGAATCAGTATCTAGTGTAGGTACTATTAATGTCTTATTATTGTTATTACTATTATTATTATTACCATAATAATAATAATAATAGTATTAATAATAATAATAATAATAATAATTATTATTATTATTTTAAATTATTATTATCATCATCATCATGTCATTATCATCGTGTCATAATCATAATCGTTATCACTACATTCATTAATTTATTGCCAAACAGTACAATGCTTGGAATGTTAATAATATTCATGATGCGCACCCACTATCATGAAATGTATAGCTTTCTTAATTTTTGATTATCCAAATAGCTTCTTATTTTCCCTAGCATTTTAATTATGTTATCTTGTGTATTCTCGCCAGGTAATGCGTGCTGCTTGATCAACTTCATGTTCAGTAAGTATAAGAGATGATGCATTACTGCTGACATGTATGTCATCATTCATGGATGCTATGAATATTTAGAAATGAATCCAGATGATGTCTATAAAGCTGTTGTGGACAATCTTAAGAAAGGTATGATTATTAATATTTCTATTTAATTAGTGATATAATTATTTCTTGCATCAGCTTTTACAACCTTCTTTGTCATCAAATAAGCCATAGTTAGTTTTCCTTCAGCACAAAATATAAAAGCTAGAAGTCACAAATTAACATATTTATGGTTCCTCCATTCATTTCATATTCATATATTTGTTTTAGTGTAGCCTTTGGCTGCAGGGAATTTCAAGTGTATTTTGCCATTAGATGGCATGCTCACTGAACTGTAGCTTTATCTTTTAATGGCATGGTCAGTCTTTTGGCTGCTCAACAAAATGAACAGATAATGTGTGATTGGCAGGCCATCCACAGCACCAAGGTCCACCATTACAATGACACTCTAAACATGCTAGTTAATTATTAACATGCTGTTATTAATTAGTTCACTGGTAGCTAGACAAACAATATCGGGTAAATTCAAAGATTTGACAGCTTAGTTACATACTGTGGCAAGCCACCATCGGTAGCTATAGTATTTCCAGGTGATCAACTGACCACTTTATTGATTGCATGATTAATTGATCAGACAATTAATCGATCAGATTGTTGATCATTGGGGTCAATCAATTGATTGATTAACTGCCTTGATGGATTTTAAATAATGAATTGATTGACATAATTTCAGGGGGAGATGATATGAGGTATACTTTCGTGAATGGGACTGACTACAGGAGTGACAATATCAGTGTCAAGTACCAGATGCAGGCCATCCACAGCACCAAGGTCCACCATTACAATGACACTCTAAACATGCTAGTCATCTCTACTGACCCATCCATGACCACTGTCAGAGTAAGTATCTTGTCTTGCAGGTTGATCATGTTACTATGCTATATGTTATTGTTGTTGTTGTTGTTTTCTGGTGCAGAGTTTCTCAACTTCTCAGATTGAAGGTGCATATTGTGATGAAGGTCAAAATTATAAAAACCTAGTAGGATTCGTAAAAGGACTAGGTAAGTTTGAATTTTAAATTTGCTAATTGATGCATGAATTTTTCTGTGAATCGTTGTTTAGGTGTGGATTTCAAACAGGAGATAGTTTTTGGGTGCACAAAAACTCCATTTATGTGGAACAATTGGAAGAACTAGCTCCAGAAACTGTGTAGCTTCAAACTGTATTTTTGAGTTAAATGTTTTGTATAAAAAAATAAGAATGGCTTGCTTCTGGGTAATAGTCGCACAGATAAGTTGTGAAATTATAGTCATGTGATAAGCAAGGGACAGAAATTGAGTCATAATGTTCCTTGCAAGATAATGATACTGTCAGGTACTATATCTTATTTGAATGAATTGAGGGAAGAATTATGGGATAGAAGTTGACTTATATTATGGTATTTGAAGTGGAAAATTAGTAAATAGCCTTACATAAACATGTCCGGAATCCACTTCATACTACATACACCTCCAAAAACTAGATAATGTATTTTGCAGGACAGCAATATCAACCTCAACACTACAGCAACCTAATAAAATAAGTGTGTGTAGCCAAAACATTTCCTAGCTCAAAAAATTTTCCTAGCTCAAAAAAATTAGCCCCACCCAATTGTTATAATATTGTACAGTTAACGACCACACTCGCGCACTTTGCCGCGAAGCAGAATTCCTGCGGCTTTGTGGGTGTGGTGTTGCTATTGAACTCTGAACTCAATCGATTAGGGAGGAGACGGTTATAGTCGATTTTTAGTCAATGGATTCGTCTTTGCTAGAAGCATTGTCCAGCTGTCAAGCTACTCTCTGTGTATTTCTTATAGTTATATCTGTGTCAATTTTGTGGATTTATGTCACCATAATTCGTGGAAAAGCAGTAGAGCCGAATTTTGACGTTCTTTACGAAAAATCCGGTACACACACAACAGGGAGTAAAAAATCGCTGAAGAATAAGACAAAGAGCAAGCATGTGAGTAGTGTGTTAAAGTAGCAAGGTGGGTGAAAATACTCTGTGTTTTAGTTAGTAATATAATAGAACATTTTGCAAGGCTCTGTGTGAGTGTGTGCGTGTTGTTGTTGTTGTTGTTGTTGTTACTAGGTTGAAGGTAGCCCTAAACCTCCAAAGGATAAAACTGTAGCTGAAGTTTCTATCCCAAATCAAGCCAAAGAAAAAGAAAATGTTAAAAAGCAACCTACCAGTACCACCAAGACTCAAACTGCTTCTAAGAAACAAGGAAGTAAAAGAAAAGCTGTAGCAAGCATACACGTCGAGAGTAATGTCTCACTTGAAAGTGAAAATGATGGTATGCATTTACTATTCAGTGCTAAGTCTTGTTATGCAGTATAATATTATATTATATATATATATATATATATGGGTATAAAGAAAGTATTAAAGTATGTACATATTTGTAGCCCTGTGGTTGGCAATGTTGATGCCAATAGATATTCAACTTATTATTTTTGAATGACTTCACATTGCTCCCTACACTTTTAAGTATTGCATCACACATTTTGGAAGTTGTGAGTCAATAGTTGTAGCTTCCAACTAATTAGAATTGGAATTACCACCAAGTTTCTCTTTTCTATTGGTTGACACACATACTCACACAGCACGTTACACTATAGCAGAGAACTTGCAGCTATAGAAGCAGCGGTTGAGTATACTGGTCGCTACAAACAGTTCCTACCATTTCCTTTTATGAACCCTCAGAAGGCATGCACCTGAGGGTCACAATTTTTTTTATAGTATGTCATTCTTTAGTAATTGTTCTTTTTTTTGAAGAGATCAGATTTAAGTTACTGAAGCAGTATCAAATTTATAACAATTTAAGTGCTTTTAATGATTTAAAGAGAGATAATAAAAATTGTGGTTGTTCAGGGTTGGATAATACCCTATATAATTGCTTTCAATATATTGCATTCACCAGTAGACATAAGTTAAAAATACAACATCATGTCAGCCATTTTGTTAGGCCATCATTAGTGTGTGAATGAAACATTGTTGTCAAGAAACTTTTGAAATGTCTGTGTTTCAATCTTCTATGACTAGAAGTGTTCAATGCAATTAATAGGAGTAAAACATTGGGTCGCAGAGGAATATTCAAAACCCTATATAATTATGCTGCCCTCACACGATCAGAATGTCTTCTAACCAATCATAAATGTAGTTCACTTTGTGTGACTTCCTTTTGTTGGTCTGGAGTTTGGTAGTGTATGGAAGGACATGGTTCTAAGTCACTGCAGTATTGGGTATAGTGTTCGCATGTTCATTCACATATGCCAGTCAAAATTAGCTAGTTCATGTGGCCATGCCCGGTAGTTCTGCTCTGTTTCATCACGATTTGTAAAGTGGCTAAATATTAAAGTTCGTGTTCACACCAGAGCTGTTTTATTCTTCCTCGTTTCGTTTTTCTTCAGGTGAATGGCAGACCCAACTCTCGCGTCCTCAGCTGAGAGCACTGCGAAAGAAGGTCAAAGATGCTGGGGCTCAGTCTCAAGCTGGCATTGGCAGAGAAGGCAGCAGTAGTGGTGGTGGTGGGGACAGTAGTGGAGATGGCAAGAAGACTGAGGTATCTGGAATATGTCAACAAAGTTAATAGAATTTGGTGTTGTTTTGGGCTGGTGGCGATGGGTTAATGGGTTTCTATGTCAACATCAAAAATTAATATCTGCTGTTTTGGATTGAGAATTTATTTGTAATTTTGAGAATAGAACAAGGAAAACATTTGTTGCGAATAAACCTTGTTCTAGCCATTAGAATAGAACAGGGATCAACTGTTAAAATATTTGTTGCTAATAAACCCTGTTATAACCATCAGCTTTCATACAAACGAAAAGGTTATATTTTCCATGGGCCATCATTTAGGTTCATTTTCGCTTAGGTTCAATATGGCCTATCCCTTGTGGCCTATATATGGCAGGTTCCAAGCTAGAACTGGAGGCCATGTTAATGTAAAAGCATGCGAGTATATTCAGCCATATGGCTGGGCTTGTTGTACATATAGTGCATGTGTACTTAATAGTGTCTGCTTGTGTACTTGTGGTGGGTGGTAATGTGACTGTTGTGGCTGCTGTGTGTGTGCATGTGTGCATTGACTAAGCAGTCGAGTCATACTTGGGTTGTCCTTTTTCCCCTCCACAGAAAGGGGGTACAACTAAAGGGCAGAAGAAAAAAGGAAAGCAGGTAGCAAGAAAGGTGACAGACACGTCTGCTAGTACAGATTCTGAGGAAAAAACTGCGACTAAGACAAGTATGTAATGTTGTGGACTAATTGTATTTTATTTATTTTGATGGAAATATTTACACTGTATTATAGTTTACTCTAGAGTCAATAGAATAAGATTTTTAACATTCTATTAGTTCTGTTCAACCCAATCAAATGAATTGACTATACATGGCTGGCTTGCTGAGCCTAAATAGAACTAGAAAATGATTCCCATTGAAGTTAGTGAATCAACCTTACCAACAATTGCCATGGGACTTCATAACATGCACAGGCGCATTAGTAGAAAAAAGTACTACAACTATAGCAAAAAAAGGTATGAATACGCCTAAAGTAATTGAAGACATTGATATATACATACATATTTCTCATGAATTCATTAGTGGGTCAGCTTTGCTAATTAATATCAGTTTGTGGGGCACAGTGCTTCTTATGAGTAGAGTATGGCTATTCTCACTGCCCAAACTAAAAGCTGCTGTGAATATGTATTGACAGGTCTGTGCCAAGATGGCAGTTGATAAATATGCTGCAGTAGAATGTGTGACAAGTAATACTATGGGCCAGGTTTACTGGTTCTATATTTGAAATGCGTGTTATATATTTGAGATGCGTGTTATATATTTGAGATGCGTGTTAAAGCCGAGTATTAATTAAATGACATCATAGCAATGTATCTCTATTTAGTCACACACTTCCAGGTTTATGAACTTGATATTTGGCCTTTGTGTTCTATGGTAGCACCGACTGTACAACTGAATGCAACATTGTACCTCAACTTGTATCGTCACAACTACAGACAGGCTGTCCAGCCACAACCTAGTTCACTGCATTGTGATAGTCTAAAGATGGCACTGATTAAGCAATTTTTTACATTCATATTTTATTGTGTGTATGGATTGTCTAAGGTTCTGCCAGTCCTCTCTCCATCTTTTTTGTTATTAATTCCACATGATCGATTGTTATATCACACTTGGGACTTACGATTTTAAATAACTAAAAATAGAAAATACCATTTATTGATGTTGGAAACTTCACAAAACAAGTTACCACCTACTGTATTGTTCTTTCACACTTCCATCGTTAATTTCAGGTGTAGACACAGGTGCATCTGGTCAAGATCCTCAAGAGATCGGCAGTACCAACGGAGAATTGAGTGCAGAAGGTGCCACAGTAGAGGGAACGTTGCCTTCTTCGTCCATTCCCGTGACCTGTAACAGCAGCGTGCAGGATGTGGAGGGTGCTCTCAGAGAAGCAGGTATTCTACAGAATGTGGCCGGGTGATCCTTGGTGGGGCAGAGTTGCTGGTAAAGGAGCTGTAGTCAGAGTTGAGTGTATACATCTGTTGTTTAGTTAGATTTTTGCAACCAATAAAAATATTACACTTTGCTGCTTTGTTATTTTATAATACTGCACACACCACCCAACAATCATCACATACACACAAGAAAGAATTTTATTGAAGCACAAGAAAAAGGCTGATGTATAAGATTTGTCATTGTGCACACAATACCCCCGCAAGGTCTATAGAGCCATTACTTCTTTGATTTAACCGCGTCAAATGAATTGTTTGCATTCCATACGGTTGCTTTGGTTGTCAGGGGCATCTCAATCTAATATGTACATTTCCTTCACTTTTCCCTGTGACAGTGTGTATGTATTAGTGTACAAGCAAGCAAGTGTTGTCAGTCTGTGCGAGTGTATGTGGGTAAATAAGAGTGCATATTTGTACCGTGTCAATTGCGTACACTTGTAGGAGAGGAGAGTATAAAGAGTATGTTATCTCAGAGGCCGAGTTTAATTATATGAAGACTGGCTGGCAAGTGGCATGCTGTTGGCTAACCCATGATGCTTGAAATTGCTGAAATTACTAATGACAACACATTTGTACCATCGTACATACAATTGTGTTTGTAGGTTAGTTTGGGGAAAAGGTGAATACACTTTGATATGAAAGTGCATGAACATCCAGTCTAGTTGCAATAAAAAAAAATTCCTTGTTGCTTTCTTTACTCTACAGGTAGAATTTACCGAAATCATTGAGCATTTACACATTTTTTTACTTTTAACACTCTTAAAAACAACAACAATACAGATACATAATGTGTCTGTAAGAACACAAAAGAACATCAGTTTGGGTATAGTCAGCCATTGGTCTAGACCTGGTTTCACTTGTGTGTTGTTTTTTTAAAAATGTAACCAGTTCATCTAACATGCATTTAGTTCCTCTGAACAGGATTAGACCAATGCAATAACAAATAGCAACATCTTATTGCTTCTGTCCTCCATTGTTGTCCTTCTCCTCCAGCTCTATGCAGTGGCTCCACCAGCAAGCCTGAAGAAGCGACTTTGCAAGCACAACCAGATACCTCAAAGACGACACACAAAAAAAAGAGGACCAAGCGAAAAAACAAGCAGCATGATAGTGGAGGTGGCAGCAAAACCCCAGTGGCCTCCAAGGATGAGGCACCTCTAAAAGAGAGTGGCAAAGAGCCGACAAGTGTGGGCGGAGCCAACGTGGAACGACCACCCAGTGTTGGACAGGAGAGTTGTGATGACTGGATAGTGATCGATTAGTCGACTGCTGCTGGCACCTGGTTATTGTTTTATCATTATTATGACTGTCACACACAACAAACAAAAGAAAAGTTAACTTTTAATTAGAATTGGTAGTTTCATCTCAGGGCATTATGGGTTCCTTCCTCAGTTGTTACATTTTGTTAATTTTTAGTCCTTATTTATATAATATTTAGGAGGCATGACAATGGTAAACTTAGCCTTCTTAAAAACTGTCTTAGATAATCATTTTTCATTGTTATCACAAAAATATTATGTAATATTTAGAAATATTATATTGATGTTTATATTATAATAAAAATTATATTGGGTTAAAAAATAATATTCTGAGATGTGTTCATATTGTTCATTCAATGCAAATCCTAAAGAAATAAAAATACAGTGCTTTTATATATTTATCAAACAATATCAAGATATACCTATAGTAAGTAAACAAATAAAAGTCCAGACGTAAAAAAAATATGACTTTTAGGGTCCAAAATAGGATTTTCACAAGTGAGATACTTTTCATCGTTATTTATTTATGGAACCGTGTCTGTTTTACTACAGTAAATAATGCTCACTTCCTCCATGCTGTAATGCATGATAAGGAGAGGGTGAGTAGCCTGTACTGAAAAACCACAGGAAGTATGGATGGTTATGTTGTACTGTGCACACTAAGTTTTCTTGTATATGGCATCGCCTTACAGTGTGCAGAGGAAGTTATAGAAACACTCAATACACACGATAATCCAACAACAACAAACAAATGTTTAAGGGACAAGTGAGATGATTCAAGAGATTGAAGAATGAATTGATGCAGTAAAGCATATAGCCAGGCTTTGTCAACCCTTTACCTTCACACTATATGGTTGTGTTAGGGAATAGAAAGTCTGGTAAGTGCTCCAGATTGAATGAACTAACCAAATGGCAACATTGGCAATTCCTCTTTCTCATTATGGCATCATAAAAACTGGCAGAAGTCATATTCTCAGCCAACGTAAATGATCAAGGAAGGAAGTCACTGTGTAAATGAGTATCTGAGACTGTCCCTGTGTGACCTTGTTTAGCTTGCTTGAATACTAATACTTAAACTAGTATTTGTATGAGTAATAGCACAGGTAACCATGGTATTCAGGATTAATAGTACGAGTAACACGATCGAAATAGCACGAGATGAAGCAGATTACTATTTCAATGGCTTCACGAGTGTTGTTGATCCCTAATAGCTCAGGTTACCTGTGCTATCACTCGTTCATAGTAAGCCAGCTTTTTTTAAATTAATTAATTTATTTTTTAATCATTTGCAGTCTAGATACACTGTATCATTCACTCACTATTTCTGTAATACAAGTAGAACTTTATGCACTAAACAATGGCTAGTCTCCAACTAGAAACTACTCAAATTGTACATTTCCAAGGCTAGAGTTGCACGCATGCACACTTACCCATACTATTTCACTTAGTTACCACGCTATTTCACTTAGTTACCACGCTAAAAGCAAATTGTACACATACTTACTTAAAAAGGTTGACTATACAGTCTCCTCCGACAGTGACCAAGCTGCCTCCATCTTGTTTGTCCTGCCAGGCAAGTCCTTCTATGGATCCAAGGTGAAGCTTCCCTTTCCAACATCTCAACAGCCAGTGCTGGAGAGCTCCAGCTCCACCCCTTTCTTCAGTTCTAGCCCCACCCCCTACTTCAGCTCCAGTTCCAACACTCCCCTCAGCTTCAGTTCTAGCTTCAACTAATGCTTCAGTACCAGGTCCAGCCAAGTGTTCCTGCACAGAGGCTGCAGCACTGGTGTTCACCTGCCACACGACCACATGGCCATTCTGGGTCGTGCACAGCAACATGGGAGTGCGCTGGAATAAATATTATAATACATTGTTCGTGGAAAATATCTAAAATATTATATACTTTTGAAGTCTCAGCCCTAAGTGAATCGGCTGAATTGAAATGATTACTGCAACATGAGCACTTTTAAACACATTAAAACAGTTTTTCAAAAAATAACCATCAATTATAATTATTAGAGTAAATTTCTTTGGGCCATATAAAATTACACCAGGGAGATTTTCTACAAGTGTATAAGAATAAATAGGGTAGTGTGTGTATGTGTGTCTTAGTTGGGGTGGATGGGTGGAGGAGGGGGTTTAATTCAACTATTGTTATACCTCAATATGAAAGAAGGTGAGGTAGGTCAATGTATGCCAACCACAGATGTCCTCAGTGTTGACAATGTCCAGCAAACAATAGGAGTTGCCATTGTAGAGACGCACAGTCTGCAAAATACAAGGACAGGCAGTGAAAGGTCTTCAGTATCAAATATTGACTTCAGACTGTTTAATAGTCATGTTTCATATTATGTTGATATTACCTGTGGCAATAAATACTAGTCATAGACAAATAAACAAAACACTAAAACAACAACAACAACAATTTTGTAGTGAATGGACTAGATGAACAATACAGATATATAGTGTTTACCTTGTCATCAGAGCAAGAAGCCAGTAGACTGATGTCCCCACACTGTATCCAGTCAACACTGGTGACTGCCAGCACATGCCCTGTCAATGTAGTAACCCTGAAAAATCAAGCAAAAAAAAAATTATTAAAAAAAAAAAAAATCATTGATTTTCCTGGCAACAACTGACCTTTCCCAATTGTGGACAACACTCCACACCTTCACTGTCTGGTCTTCAGAGCAAGTGGCCAGTTGGCTGTCGTCTGGACTCCAACATAAATTCCACACTTCTGCCCTGCAATGGAGTGTGCATTTTCCTTCCTCTATGCCTTACTTAAACTGACATATAATAATTATGTGCTCTAAAACACGTGCTACCAATAGCGTTACATATATTACATCCGTCCGTCTATCATTTAAATTTTTCCCCCTTCTTGTACCAAATAACCATGAACGAGGCATTTAATAAAAACAACAACAAAAAAACAAACACAACAACAGCAAAAACAAGCAACTCGGAGTACAAACACGCACATGATACACTTATGCCTCATAGGTATACTTCCTAATGTGTAGTGTCAACATAATTAAATAACTAAGAGATTAGTAATTAAAGCTGAAACATTTCGTCAAATGTATACAATACACTGTATCTCACCTATATAAATCAGTTTCAACAAGCATTTATGGATGAATAATAATTTTAAAAATTCTCATAATTGAGTGTTTCCAGCTTAGGGCTCATTTACTGATCACACACACACACACACACATGCACACACATGCACATACACACACACACACACACACACATGCACGCACACAAGCATCCATTTTAAGGTCGAATGGACTCACTGTTTCCCCAGTTGTCCGAATCGCTTGTCCTGAGGTCCTGAATGAGGGGTGTGAGCCTTCATCTTGGACAGAAGTGCGAGGTCTCCACCTCCTACCCCTGACTGGAGGCAGTAGGTCAGCAGATCACCGGTGGTCGTCCCGACTGCAAGAACCTACGAGGCAATGGGACAAAAAGTAGTATAATAAAACAACAACACGTACACATGATAAAATTGCAGAAATAGGTCATAGGAAAGGGAAAAAACAAACAGTTTTAACAGATTTGTTACATTATGACGTTGACACAAGATCTGTAGCGAACACAAGTAAAATATCAACTGCATGTGTGCGAAATAATTAGTTTAGTCATGACTCCTAAAGCTCACATTTCTCTGGTGGTTGCCATGGATGCAGATCACCCCTCCCTCTAGCTGTGGTACGACCGCCTTAGGCTTGGACTCTGTGACGCTCCAGTGATAGATGTCACCAGTGAGCGTGCCAACCAGCATTTCCGCTTCAGAGAGCCAAGTCAAACACCGAATAGATCCGTCAACCTAGAGATGATCACACAAGAAAATACTTCTGTTCAGTACAATTGGAAAGTCTTAAAGTGCATATGTATATAAGCAACTAGTTAAATCCTCCCATCTATATTGCTGGAGTTTAAACTAGTACTTCCACTCACTGAGCATGTGTAGATTGGATGATATCTGTCTTTCTCGGTCACCCAGATGTTGCCAAGGAGATCACCAGATCCAACATACTGTCCACTGGGACTGAAGTCCACGCCCACACTAGTAATGCTATGGGCATGTACACCCATACATGGAGTTATGGATGTCACTCTACCTAAAATTATAATAATAATAAAAAATAATAATAAAAGGGAAAAAAGAAAAAAAATTAAAAGAATTTTTTTTTTTTACCTAAGCTCAAATGCTTAGACTAGTTTGTCCACTTAAAACAACAAAAACGATTTACCTTCTGAGTTCCTATCCAGGTCAAAGAAAGACATGTTAGAGCCACATATCCACAAACCATTGCCAGAGAGAGACAAAGATATGTGCGACACAAGATCCCGCACACCAGTGAACAGCTCCTCCACCTTCTCCCCAGCTGTGTTCCACCACATTATCTTGCCAGGATCACACGGCAACAGCAATAGGTCACCATCCCATAGGCATGTCCGAAAACTTGTGCCCTAGTGCAATGCCCAAACTTAAATAATGGTCGGTGTGCTTGAGCACCAATGGTGAGCGAGACTAAAACAACACTATTGTTAAACGTTTGATTTTAGCTTTTAACACTCAAGCTACTAAAAAAAAGTTGAATTTTTTAAAATTACGTATGTACGATAAAGGGGATTCAATGCCATAGTAACCAAACCCTGCAACTGTTTGAATTGAAAACAACAACAACAACAACAAAAAACAAAAACAAAAAGAGCAACAAAAAACAAATCACATTATTTAAAACATTTTCTTTGTGACACACAATACTTTTACACAACAACTGAACATACCTATACAAGACTTACCTCCGTGGTTAGCCTAGTAGACAATGAATTTTCAAGTAAATACTGTTGCGTAGTTATAACTATGACAAATAGTGTATTAACTTACCACCACCACTAATTAGAATAGAAATGGAATGCCCGTAAGTTTTTTGCTTTAACTGCACCCGCAAAAGAATTCAAAGAGGTAAAACAAATCAATTTCTTGGATGATACGGGTAATGATAGATAAACCAGAGTATTCTGTTTAGTGATTTTTGGGACGGGATCGAACACAGAGTTAACACAAAAATACGCGAGGGTCAAAGTACAAAATGACATACGTACATCCACACATATATATAAACAAACAAATATCCCCGATTTTCAATTGTGTTACCCCTGAGAGTGTCTCGTTTGCTCGCCAATTATCAAATGACTTCACTTACAGCCTTAAATGACATCCTGATGTGGAGCTGGTCAGCATCCACGATGACCACTGTACCACCAATGAGGCCCACTGCATACGCTCCATCCCGATAGGTGGACAAGAACAGGGTCTGGACGGGTCTCTTTGAGTACTCCTCTGGTGGGTTTAAAGCTTGCATGAGGTCAATTGACTTTGATACAGATCCGTCAGGGGACACTAGCTGAATGACGACAGTCTCGTAAGGAAGCTCCTTAACTGCAAAGATGTCTCCATTTGGGTTGAATTCAGCCATACAGTATGCAATGAAGTACTGAACATTTTCCCTTGCAGCTTCTTCCTTTGATTCTTCCCCCTTTGCTCTTCTGGTAGCTGGTTCTGAGGTGCTGGCAGCTTGCAACATCCATGAGAGTTTCAGTCGGGGTTTGCCATCCACCACACGTGTGACTTCATACACTAATAGTGACGAATTGAGTCCATTACCAACCAAAACCAACTTCTGACTGTCCCAAGACCATGCCATCTACGTCATACACAACACACATACACACACATATAAAGTTTCTCTACAATAAACAATAAAGTATGATGCTTATTTCTAGCAATTTTGTTGAAAATTGCACCGCTACATGTACTTCATAATCATATGAGCAAAAATGACAGACACCAAATAGAACATTGTCATCACACTACTCTAACAAGCTAAACCCTATCTCCACTAATGTTTTGAAATGTTCTGAAGGATTCGTCACCTGCTCTACAATTCCATGCATATCGTTTCAGCATTCTAAATGCTGTGCTGGATTTATTTCTGGGCACTCAAACTTGGGATGGAAGTGCATCACAAATTAAGTTTGAGAAGTGTCTGAATTTCCGTAAAGCAGTTGAAAATTTAAAACGCATGCACAGGGTAGTACTTGAAATTTGCAACTTACAGTTGGTAAAGGGTCTAGCTTGTTGTATCACGATTTCAAATCTAGCTAAACTAACAAACGAGAAGACATCACAAGACTCACATAATGTTGTGAAGCTATTGGTGCTGTGTCCTCAGCCAGACACACCCACTCACTGGTCCACAACTTTACTTCACCGCTGTATGAAGCAGTGACAATAAGGTCACCGTCTGGAGACTTGCTAAGGCCAGTGATGATGTCTCCGTGAGCCTGGAATTGCAACAGTCTCTTCTGGTTTAGTATGTCCCATCTAACGACGGAAGGCCCCAGAGCAATATCGTACCGGTGCTCAGAATCCTGGTGCTCAGAATCCTGGTGTTGTTGCGATTGTGCAGAAGAATAGGAATGACGACTACCGCCTACCGTGCAACCTGAGGGTTGTCTGGAAGATGCCACCCCCCAAGATTGGAGTACTATTGCATTTGCAGTCATCTCTATATCGCATTGACTGGATTTTAATCTATTTTTATTTATAATATTATTATGAGGTTGCAGATATTACCTGCAACTCTACAAAATGATGGGACAAATTCATCAAAGCTAAGTGACTCAGCGACAGCTCTGCGTCCGGGAACATACGGTAAAGTACCGCCAACTCAATTGTTTACGGTTTGCTTAGCTTGCTTCACGACTGGAACATTTTACTTGCTTGCCTGCTGCTATGGGTAAATCTCGGAAGAAGTTTTATGCAGTCAGAGCTGGAACGAAAACTGGAATATTTCGCTCCTGGTATAAATAGGATTCAAGAACTGAATTATTCGTAATAACTAATTTTTGTGTGTGTAGGAAGGAGTGTGAGATTCAAGTAAAACAGTTTTCTGGAGCCAAATTCAAAGGGTTTGAAACAGAGTCTGAAGCCTTGAAGTTCATGCAGGAAGGTGACATTAATTCCAAGTGTAAATCGGCCAAGAAACCAACTCAGTCAGGTGCTGAAGTAGGCAGTGCAGAATGTGGCGAAAGAGCAGAGAAACAAGTGGCAGCATCTGGTAACAGTAGAGAAACCCGTAGTGGAAAACACGGATCTAGCCAAAAACAAGCAGCTCGACTGAAGTACTCTGGCAACTTTATGGCTAAGCATTGTCACAGGTGATTGATACTAGTTCTTTATACGATTTCTTGAAACCCTTTACCATATCATAAGTTACATTAAAATAATAATTCTAAGAACTGAAAACGTGATTATAACATGTAGTACCACAGCTCTACTGGCAATAGCTTAGCTCAGTTTAGAAGCACCTATGGTGTGCTTGAGTGGGTTGTTTTTAATCGATGAGAGGAGCTTGATTATCCCTGAACTATTCAGTAAAGGATCTACCTGCATTAATACCTAAGAATATGGCGGTAGCACCTCTATTTTTGTTGGCCATGCTAAGTCATTTGATGCTACTAAATTATTAACCAACGAGATATTTTACATAAAACTAAAACACAAACTGCCACACTATTGTGATCCCGAGTTGTTGTTGTTTTTATATTTTTTGTTTTTATTTATTCAATGTAGTATTATATAGACTAAAAAAGGTGTCTTTTTTATTTCATAAAAGTGAGTCACTATTAGGCACTGAAATTTCACAGGCTGAAACCAATCTTCATTTAGAATATATTCCACACGTATGAATAGTAGATTGGTTTAATCCACCAATTTAGCGACTTGTTATTATCCTGAATAGTGTGTTCATAAGTTCAACTAATGAGGAAGGGGACTTAGTTTTATTTATTTATTTTTATAGACAGCCTACTGCATCTAGCTCAGCTCCAGCTCCTTGCTCCGAGTCAGTTTCCAGTGGTCCATCAATGCCTGTGGTGTATTGTGATGGTTGCTGTTACAATCATGGCTCTAGGGTCAAGGCTGGTGTCGGTGTGTTTTGGGGCCCTAAGAGTTCTTAGTAAGTGGTAATAGCTGTTTATTTAGTGTCTGTTTTTGTTTTGTTTTGTTTCTTTGAAGTAATGTCAGTGAAGTTTTAAAAGGCGAACAAACAAACATCCGTGCTAAGCTTATGGTAAGTTCAAAAAGTTTACAGTTTAGCCATTTATTTCTCTCTTTGTGTGTGTGTGTGTGTGTGTGTGTGTGTGCATGTGTGTGCATGTGCACGTAGGCAGCTACACGGGCCATCCAGACGGCCATTGATCAAGGATATTCAACTGTGGAAATCAGGACAGATAGCACATACACTATTCAAGGTATTACATTCTGTGTTCATTTCAGTCGCTATTATTGCATACCTGTAGCCAAGGGGGGTTCGGTCGAACCCCCTTTTGAGTGACCGGAAGTAAATAATTTAGCCATATTCCACATACAACTTCTGGAATATTATCAGTTGTTCGATCATGACCAAACCTGTGATGGAATTCTCTGCTATTTCATCCCCTAAGTGTACTTCAGGACAGCCTAGTCTGAGTCCAAGTGACTTAATAAACATTCAGCTCCTTGGCTACAAAACTTTGCTCTCACAATGGCATGAGTAAAGCTAGCTACGTTACATCTATTCTTTATAAAGTATAACGTAATGCACTTATTAAATTACTTACAGTACGAAAGGCATATTAACGGTGCACTGTTTGTGTACAGCTCACCGTGGTGGTTGGAAGCCTGGTTATATTATGTGAGGCTGATCTATCGCTAGCAGTTTACCACTTTTCACTCGATCAACAGTGTTCAATGAACCTGTAGTTTTGAAATAGAAGCCGTTGAACAAATTACTAGCTTTAGTGCAGTTTTTGTAGAAGAATAAATGAAGGAAACAAAAGTGGGTGTGGTTTATGTGTCTTCGAAATCCAAATCCTCAATGCAAACTTCGAGCCATTGCAGTACAGTATTAAAACCATTGAGACCACTTCTTTATCAGTGCTTTGCTGCTGTCACAGGTTGCGGTTATCAATGCTTTTGTTTTATCAATTAGTACACAACTTTTTTTTCAAAGTTGTCTGTGTACACTTCATCAAATGATAGCAAAGGAGACTATGTGGTAGCTATAACTGTCAATTGCTATTTGACATGGTGATCAGTACTGGTTAGCACATTCAATGTGTGTGTGTGTGTGTGTGTGCGTGCGTGTGTGTGTGCGTGCACTCTAGTGGCAACCAACTGGCATAAAAAATGGATGAAGAACAATTGGACAACTTCGGAAGGAACTCCAGTCAAACACAAAGCCGACATTATCAAGTTACTGGATCTCAGCAAAAGGGTGTTGGTCAAGTGGGTAAGGCATTATCTAAAAAATAAACTCGTTTGGTGAGGGGGGGGCAAAAAGCTTGGACAAGTCCACTGCCGTCTAGTTAGGGAAAGAGGACAGTAATTATGAGCTATATGCTGTAATTTTGGGTTCAGTCTCAAAATTATACTGCACACAGCATGCAATATTAGGTGGGTGGGAGGGGGTAGCTGAGAAGTTTGGGGGGTGGAAGCTAAAAATTTTTTTCTATTTCCACTTTATGTTTTGCCTGTTCAGACTCATGTTCATGGACACAGTGGAGCTGGTAATGAAGCTGCAGATGCACTTGCTAAAGCTGGAGCAAAGAAATAGTGATCAATGTCAATCACCTCATCATCAACATTGCTATTTCCATTCACTCTCACCTTATTTCTTAATACTTTGATCATTAAAATGAATAGGATGAATTGGTTGTGCTGCCAGTGCTTGCACTGATAAAAAAAAAAACAAACAAAAAACACCACCAGTTTACTGATAACTATAGCAAGTGGTTTAGCATAATAAACTCCCTGCTATACATATGACAAGTACAAAGTTGCAATTCATGCCTTTAGCTCGGAAACGCTTTACCACATAGAACGTTGTCGCGTAACAAGACCCTTTATCCACTGATCCCTCCGCGTACGCCAGACTACATAACATCTCCCAATGACACGGGGTATAGAGTACATTTGAAATGTCAGCGGCACCCATACCTTTAGCAGATGTCGAAGTTAAACCTCATTCCTCGCATGAAGTCTATTCCCAGTCAGATGTTGCGGTCCAGGATTCTGCCACCAACCCCACTAAAAGTTGTTGTAGGAGTATCTGCTGCTCAGATCTTAGGCTCTGGACTGTCCTCCATGCAGTATTGACTGCCTGTATGATGGCATTTCTGGTAGGAATTACTCTAACATACTCCTCTCCAGTGTTGCTGGAACTAACACAACTCAGGGATCCTCAGTTTAGATTCGATACTGGACTGGCGGACCTCTTTGGGGTAAAGTAAATATAACCAGTGCAAAGTATTTAGATTTGATCCATTCCAGAAATTTTGTGTGAAGTGAATTTAAACTCATTTGAAACACGAGATATCTGTTGACTGTAATACACAGTTTTTGCCAAATCACTAAAGGCTATATACATGACCGGTGTCTTTGGTAGGAGTCTATGCAGGTATTTTCTTTATGATGTCTGAAACCAAACTATATATGACTTAGAGAGGGCTAAATACAAATCTTTCCCATGTATAGAATCATCAGACAATATATAAGCAGATCAGTATATTGAGTGACATCTAGCATTGTTACTCCAGGCAGCTCCACTGGTGGGTGCAGTATTTGGTGGTCCCATAGCTGGCTATGTGTCTGACGGCTGGGGAAGAAAGACTGCCTTACTGCTGAACACACTGCCATACCTCATGGGCTACTTCGTCATTGTGTGTAGCTACCTTGCCAACAGTGGGGCTGTCTTCAAGGCGACATTGATGGTGGGGAGGTTCATCAGTGGTATTGGAATGGGATGGTCCTATATTGTAGTACCGGTAAGTACAACTATACACAATTGGTCTGTTGTTATTAAAGAAAAAACACCAACAATAAAATAATCAAATAAACTGACAGCTCTACTTTACGTAATGAAATATGTTCATTAAATGACTTGAAATGTTTGAAATATGGTGTTTAGGTGTACATAGGTGAGATTTCTCCTACAGAACTGAGGAGCATGCTTGGAACGTTATCTGAACTATCCCTTACTATAGGAATATTGGTGCTCTATGGACTGGGCTCTATCCCCAAGTTTGAGTACTATAATTTAGCACTGGTTCCCATTGGAGTCCTCATTGTGTTCATGCTACTGGCAGTTTGGATCCCAGAGACTCCTAGATGGCTGGTGCTCAAGCTGAATGACAAGCCCAGAGCTATTGCAGTACTCAAATATCTGAGAGGACCTAAAAACAAATCTGAAGTCACCAGTGAGATGAATGCAATTCTGTCTTCACTGCCTAAAAATGAGCCCAGTGTTGGCCAGAAGTTGAGACTACTGATGTGCCGCAAAAGTCACCGAGTGCCATTTCTGCTTGTCACCTTTCTCTACATGTTCCAGCAGCTGTGTGGCGGAGGAAGCACTGTTGTAGCCTACGCCGCTCATATCTTCCAGAAAGCCGGAGCACCAAATCCTGATCTGACCTCCATTTACACTGTAGGGGCTAGCCTCGTCATTGGTACTGTCTTGGCCAGCTTGCTGATTGAGAGGCTCGGTAGAAAGTTCCTGGCATCTGTCAGTGCGGCCGGCATGTTCACTGGGTCTATGATGCTCGTCTTCCACAGCTACTTCACGAGACCAGAGGCGTGTTCTACTACTATCAATGGTACACTATTTAGTACAATAGAGAAGGATCTAGTGGGAACTGGTGTGTGTAATTCTGACCTTTACCCCCTGGCAGCCACAAGTGTTGTTGTTTTCATACTAGCCTTCTCTTTTGGGCTGGGTCCAGTGCCGTGGGTACTTCTCTCGGAATACTTGCCGCTGCAAGTGAGGGGAGTGGCTGGAGGTATTGTTGTGGCGTGCTCGTGGATGGCTGCTGTGTTCATCACTGGAGGGTTCCTGAGTTACTCGGCATTGGTTGGGAATTGGGGGGCGTGGCTCACTCTGGCAGCTATCAATCTAGTTGGACTTATTATTATTGTTTTATTTATCAAGGAGACTAAAGGGAGAACACTGGAACAGGTGGAGGAATTGTTCAACACAAAAAACACTTATTCCTTTCCCAAATGCTGCAGTAAACAGCTTTAGATTCAGTTGTTGTTGTTGTTTTTTTTTTCAAGTTTTATGGCCAATTTATCATATTTATATATTTTATTCAATGTATTTTTGTACTCTCTGAGTTCCAATTATACATATAATGGAACTGTCAGATCACATTTCCCCGACATTTTAGATGTCTTCATGCTAACAGCAAGAGCACGCGCGCGTACGCTAATTGGACTAAAATGCATGCAATGACCGACGCCTGACGTTCGTTGAGTGGCCGGTAAGCGATCTCTTACCTTGAAGGTAAAGGGTCAGTTACGCCAGATTCTGCTTTTGTTGATACAATGGGTAAAAGCCGAAAGAAATTTTATGCAGTAAAAGTTGGAAGGACCACTGGGATATTCCATTCGTGGTATTTTGTTGTAGTTTGTTTTGTTTTTTAATAGTAACTAAGTCAATTTTATAGGGAAGAGTGTGAGCAGCAGATTAAACAATTCCCTGGAGCTAAATTCAAAGGATTTGTCAATGAATCCGAAGCCACAGATTTTATAGGTGGAAGCACAGAAGGTAATAGAAATGCTGGAGAAAAGGCGCTGTTCTGTGGTGAAGCTAGCAGCCAGAGGTATGGCAAACAGTAACATTAGTCACAGTATCTATGAGTGAGTATACTGACATCAACACAGGCCTAAATCACAAGCTCGACAGAAGTACTCCGGTAACTTCATGGCCAGCAGGCACCATCACAGGTAAGGTCATTTTCACTGAAGATTGAATAACGGAATACATCTTTCTAACTGTCATACATGAAAGACTATGTAAATTGGGTGTGGTGACTCTGCATTGGTTATGTGCAAGCTGGGTCTGTATAGTTTTAATATACCCAACTGTTATGAGATCTGGAAAGCAGTTAATACAGTCGAACCTCTCTACAACAGCCAAGCATGGGGACAAGCGTGTTGGCCTTTGTAGAGAGTTTGACCTTATTTCGGAGTTTTTCAGGTAAAGCCCACCACAAAGGAGGTGTGTCCGTCATAACTATGGCTAGCCAGGTCGTTACTGCTACTGAACTTCAAGTACTGGAAATAGACTCTTACATTAGGGGCTACCACGCATATACTGATGTATGGGTACCTATGGTAGGGGAATCACTATTGGTAAAGCCAGAGCCTGCAAATGCCAAAGATAAGAAAGCAGTGGCTATTTTGAAGGAGACTACTATTGTAGGTCATGTACCACAAAACCTGGCTCCACGGCTTTTCCAGTTTTTGAGAAGAGACGTCAACAAAGCATTTGCCGTGATACGAGGGGACAAAGTGAACAGAGGCGCTGGTTACGGTCTGGAAGTGCCGTGCATCTACCGCCTATACGGCCCTCCAGCCTATATCAATAAAATGAGGGAGCTGGTAAATGATCTGATTGCTGCTGGACATTTGTAATTCTGACTTGCTCTATATTCGAGTTTAAAATGACTAAATTGTTGTGCAAGCTATGCATGGGTGTGGCTAACTGGCCGTTGTGGGAGATAATTTTGTATTGCAATTTCACTGTGGGGTCCGGTAATATGACCGTTGTTCGGAGTTGGGAGTCAACCGTTTCTCAGAGTTTAAAATCTATTACAGACATGCGGATGGAGCTCCGTTCCCAGCGGAATGACCGTCGTTGAGAGTCTGACCGCTTTTCGGAGTCCCGTTGTAGAGAGGTTCGACTGTATACGTTGTATGAATAGTGAAATACAATTGTATTAGTCCACCAGTGGGTAAGGGGTCCAAGGTAGACTATTTGGGAGAATTCGAGATAGTCATGTTACATAAATAGCTAGTGGTGTGCTTGAGCACAAATCGTGAGCGAGTCTGCTTATTAAGGTTACACAAAACCACAGTATTGTTATATGATGTATTTTAGATTCTACTTCCATAGTTCATGAGTATATATATATATATATGTTATACTTTGAATACTGCAAAATATCACGAGTCTGTCGGATGTATTGGGATGAGTGCCGCAGGCACGAGTGCCAATACCCCGATCAGACGAGTGATATTTCGCGTATTCAAGTATAACATATTTATCATGTACGCATGCGCAAACTTAATCTTAGCAACGACAATTTTTCTGGAGCTAAACCAGTAAGCTAACGTTGTTATGGCTGAAGATATTTCATTACAGGATTTTTTGGATGACGAAGTTCTTGAAATGATTGAGAAACAATCTGAATATCTACAGAAACTCCCTGTTGCTAATCCAGTCTATACTAACAGACAAACGGAGGAAACTAAGTACGTAGAAGAAGCATCTTCTTCTGTGTGTTTGGACGATGAAGTTTCTTCAAAAGCATCCAGTTGAAATGTGCAAATCGGAATCCCTATTTTATCTGGCTGTGAACTATACAATTACTCCAATGATGACATTTGGTACAAAAAACAGAAGATGGGGGAGGATAGAATCAATACAATAATGAAAAGGATGGCTGCAAGTACTGGATTGTCTGGGGGAAAAAAACAAATCTTTCAGCTCGAAAAACAATGGTTACATGTCTTACCAAGAATAGTGTACCAGAAACACAGATTATCCAACTAACTGGGCATAAAAATCTACAAAGTCTAAATAGCTATAAAAAAGCATCACTACAACAGCAAAAGAAAATGTCTCATGTCTTGAGCTCATACAAAAAGCCTGAAACTAATCCATCTTCTTCATATTCTACAACACCATCGAGTGGTACTGTGAACCAAGATTTAAGTGCTCAGTCCTTCTTTGCTGGAACAACAATCACCAATTGTACAATAAATATTGGTTTTCCTACAGCAACACAAACACAAAATTTCACCACAATGTCCGCTGCACCTAATGACACACAACCACAAATGAAGAGATTTACAATTCATACATACCTACATAGCAATAGACAGATATATCAAATTAATGTATTATTATTAAGATTATTTTAACAAAAAACCTAAAAATATAAAATTAGCCTAAGGGGACGCAATAACACTTGTTAGAATGCCTAAGGGGACGCAATATGGGAAAATATTGGGGTAGTTTCATTTGTATTAATCTCTATGGGAGTACTTGAGTTCAGTACATGATAAATATATATATATATATGTGTGTGTGTGTGTGTATGTATTATGTATATAGCAGTTAGCCATTTTTAAAATTAAACAATTACAGAATCACTTTCTTACCTTATATCCCTAGTAGTACATATTAGATTCTGCAGTATCTAATGTTAATCTATTCTGAGTATCTGAATTACCAGTAACACTTAACAAAAAGCACTCAGACTTGACTACAAAAAAAAAAAAAAAAAAAAAAAAAAAGGCCAGACTTCTTTTAATTTTAGCTAACAAGCCATATAACTAAGACAGCACATCCAAAATAACTTGCCACCTTCACTAATTGGAAGAATAGAAAATGAATTACAGTAAATCTGTGAGACTTAACTGAACAATTACATTTTGGAAAATATGGATAAAGATAGATAAACAAAACAATTCTGTTTAGTGGAATATGGGACGGGGTAGACTTCGAAGTGAGCACAACAACTCAAGGGTCAAAGTACAAAATGACATATGTCCGTCCAGACAAATAAATATAAACAAACAAATATCCCCGATTTTCAACTGCGTTACCCCTGAACCGAAGCTGCCTGTTGCTAATGAGATAACCAGAGCATGATGTGAAGGATGGTGCTGTTACACTAGGCTTTTCAGTGCAGCAATAATACCTTGGTTGATGGGCTGATGCACAGACAGTGGTATTAGCTGGTAGTGGAGATCCACTGAGAACCCTGTAATGCAGAGGGTCGTTGCTGTAATGCATTCAGTACAACTTGCTTAAATGTTCGCTTCATTATGAGAAGAAGAAAATACATCACCAAACCACTATCTAGTGAGCTTGCGATCATTCCAGTCATTTGGTCAGTTGTACATGTGGAAAGTGCATGCCTGGGGGAGTGGTAAGGAAGAATTGTGGTTTTAGCCTTTCTGACCATTACCAAGGGAAGCCTGTGGCTTCCTGTGGCATTAGTACAAGTTTAATTGTCACCCAAACATAAGCTTTCTGTGCTGAGGTTCCGTGAGCTCACTTTCTTGTTTCAGTTGGTGTTGTACAAGTTGATTGAGGAGGAATAAGATGGAAATATAGGCTCTGTTTCATCCCATTGTAGATTTATTCTGGATTATTGTTGCTTAGCTCTTTTCCAATCTCATCAATTTTCTTCTTAGTCTGATCATTACTCACTTCCTCTTCTTCAACATCTAAATCAACACTCTTTCTTTGCCATTCCTCTTTCTTACTTTCTCCCATCACCCACTATCAGAGATAACTAGTTGTAAGTTAGTCCTCCAATTCCAAAATGTGTTTTATCTTGCCTTATGCCACATGAATCGTGTGTTGAATTGTATATTGAACTAAACCTCATAAACTAAAATTGCCTATTTCTTTTCACAGACAGCCTACTGCATCTAGCTCAGCTCCAGTTCCTTGGTCTGAGTCAGTATCCAGTGCTCCATCAATGCCTGTGGTGTATTGTGATGGTTCCTGTTACAAGAATGGCTCTAAGATCGCAAAGGCTGGTGTCGGTGTGTATTGGAGCCCTCAGAGTCCTCAGTAAGTGGCACTCTTTTGAAACTCTGAAACACCACCAATGTATCATCTATTCCTGTATTTTGTAGTAATGTCTGTGAACTTCTGGAAGGGAAGCAGACTAACATTAGAGCCGAGCTTACAGTGCGTTCCTACATTGTTGTTAAATAAAGTAACAAGCAACAAGTGTTGTTTGTTTGTTTGTTTGTTTTTCATCTACTATGTGGGCATTAAATTAAGTAAGATATTGGCTGTGTAAGTGTTGGATGTGGTGAGCTGTAAGTTAATATACAGAGTTTGTATTTTAGATGTATTCTCTCTCTTTCACAGGTTTTTTTTTTTTTTTTTAACAATGCAGAATTAAAAATATTTGATTGCCTCTGGGAATCGAACCCAGGACCGCTTGCTTAATGCATAAGCGCTCTGCCAGTACGACAACCAGCTGGAAAACAAACACTCCAGTTCTGTATTTTCTGTTTGTCTGTTGAGAGCGACACTGTAGCATAGCAGTACCCCATACCAGTATAAATACAGAATTTAAGTATTTGTTTGCTGGCTGATTGTCGTAGCTCAGTGGCAGAGCGCTTGTGTGTTAAACAATGGTCCTGGGTTCGATTCCTGGTGGCGACCAGATATTTTTAATTCGGTATTGTTAAAAAAAAAAAAAGCCTGTGAAAGAGAGAGAATACATCTAATGGGTAAAAAACTGCTGAGAAAGACATTATGAAGTTTGCATTTTGTTTAATTATTTTTATCTATGTCGTAACTCTCCTCTTAGGCAGCTACACGGTCCATCCAGACGGCCATTGACCAAGGATATTCAGCTGTGGAGGTCAGGACGGATAGCACATACACTATTCAAGGTATCCACTGGTGTGCACAACACACTAGGGTCACTGCCACAAATGGTTTAGATTTTACTGGTGTCCATTGTCCAATCAGACTCATTGGAGGTGTGACCCAATGATTGTCTAAAGCCAAGCCACATTGTAGTACTAAAATGTCTGGTAAAGGGTTGTAAAAACCATTTTCTGTAGTTTTTAAGGGTGGCCGCACATAGCAACGCGCACCGCCTGTAGATCCGGACATTAATTTATTCCCCGCCAATACCCCACCATTCGATAATACGCGAGCAGGAACAATCGCGCAGTAGTAGCAGAAGTATACTTTGCGAAGTTGTGGTGTTTTAGTTTAGCTTCTTGTTGTCTCATATTTGTTTGCAGCAACTCTCCATACGTCGTCTGAGCTCACGCGGCAAGGTGCACCAGGCTGTCTCTCCTCCAGTAGCCGTTCTCCGGACTCTGCGCACCTGAACTCAAGCGGATGGATCCACTAGGCTCGATTTCTGCGGAGCGAAGACTTCCCAAGCTGCGCAGATCTAATACCTTCACCTCTGGCTATCTACAATAAACTGCTCTCTCTTCTGACTCTCTTGTTATTGTTGTATTGATGTTTGTTTACTCTTGAAATAGGCGGGCTCTTTTTAGAACCAATACAAACTAATTGAAAAAAAAATTGCTCGCGTACTCGTAGTACGAGATATGGGGGTGGGGCTATTTCTTAAGTATTGCGAGTGGAATTAAAGTTCCAAATTTTGTATGAGTTTTTCTTGGAATCTAATCATGAGAACGAGAATTTTTTTTTACACACGGGTAGAACATAAAAAAATGAACTGCACCATAATTTGAAATTTTCAATATCTTATAAAACGAAAAAAATGCGAATAAATCAATAAGTAATATAGAAATGAGAAAAAACTCGTTATGGTGCAGTAGAGTAGCGGCATGACTAGCAGTGTGCCGAATTACGGAGCTCCAGCTTCACGCATTGGTCCAAAAAAGTCCTACAAAGTTGGAAGTCGGGACCACAATAAATCCTCCGCATGCACTTAAGATTCGGTGAGTAGTACCTTCGGCAGGTACTTGTTCCTGGCACACAAACAGTTTAGACCTGCAAGCACACAGAAAGCAGTAAGAGCCCTTAGCAACCATAAAATTAAAATTGCGTGGGCGGTGTGCGGGCACCCTTAAGACACTATAAAATGTTGCCAAATTCTAATCTCAACATTTTAAAGACTTTCACCAGAGTAGTGAACTGACCTGAGTAAAGCCTTCATTACTGGAACAACATGAAGATACACCAATTAAATAATATTTACCTGATTTTTGTTTCCCTTGCCAACAAGTATTCGTGAATCTTACAATCATTTTATCATTAAAGCTTCTTAATGTATACTTTAATATTTTTAGCATTATTTTTTAGAAGTTAATAAAGTATCGCTCAATATTAATGGCAAATAATAATAAAGGAACTGACTTGCTTGCTTTCCTGTGCTGAAGTTCACTACCCATATTTATATTGAGTTGTTCTGTGTGTTGATGTGTGTCTACTCCAGTGGCCACAAACTGGCATAAGAAATGGCTTAAAAACAATTGGAAAACTGCAGAGGGAACTGACGTCCAAAATAAAGAAGATATTGTCAAGCTATTGGATCTCAGCAAAAGAATAAATGTGACGTGGGTAAGTCCAATATTCATTTCAATCATCTGATCCGTGATTATTAGCACACTGCACTACCATGCGAAAGTACACAAAGCGAGGGCAGGGGGTAATTAGACACCTCCCCTACATTTAGAAGTGATTGTTAAAGTAACTAGGACCCCCAAAGTGAAAAATCCTGTACGAATTCTTGTAATGTGTATATATTTTATGTCTTATAAGAGCTGATAGCATTTTTGTTTGTTTGTTTTGCATCAGTAGTTATAATCTTGGGGAAAGTCAGTCATAAAGTGGCTGTATACTTGTATGGCATCCTCCAAATATAGATGGAGGACAATCATTAATTGGCGAGCGAGCGTAGTGTGTGAGACACTTACAGGGGTAACACAATTGAAAATTGGGGATGTTTGTTTATATACAGTGCTTCCAACTTAAAGAGTGGATTTTTTGAAACTACTGTATAGACCCTCACTACAGTCATTTAACATACACATACCTTTTCTTCATCATCCCAATAATGTTTACAATAGTAAAACTGCCTGTTTAGAGAATGGAAAACGGAGAACATAACTTTTCTCATTCACTCTAATACATTTTACGCCATTTTTTTAACGTCAAGATTTTGCGGTAGTTCGTCATTAAACGTAACTAGTTAACGAGCTAAGGTCGAACGGTTATTTCCCTGAGCGGTAAGACGGGGCTTTCCCTAACTGCAATCGGCTGTATGGATTCTCATCGTTCTACTAGCAGCAGTAAACGAAGTCGAAATCAGTCACAGAATTGTTGGCTGGTATATTACTAACTTGGAGCCAAGCCTATCCAAGAGGTTATCTTTTTCAAGAGCTGAAGGAGTTTAATACTCCCAAGGCTCCCAGTTCGGTATTCTGACAACATCAGGGCGATGCAGTTGGAGTCCTATGGGTTGTGCAGCTCCAGACCGAAGCTAAAACGCTGGCCGCGATAGGCAGTAACGCCGTAAAACTTGATACCTGCTAGGGCCTGAGATACAACCGTAGCTAAATCAGCCATACCCGTGCAACAATTAGCGGTAAACTGGCGCCCTTGCACAAATACGCATGCGCTGTTTTGTGACGTCGCGTTTATGTGTACTATAGGCCCACAATCCGCTGTAAACGTCATCATTTGATGACCCTTACCGTGCATAAATTTTTTTTGGTGAAAAACAGCCACAACTCACTTAATTTTTAAGGTATAGCTACCAAACATAATAATTTTAAGGCAATTTTACATCATGTGTCAACATTTTAGAGATATAACTCAATAAATTCAAAAATCCTGGCTTAAACACTTTTTTTCTTAAAATTTTAAATATTTCGAGATTCAAATTTCGTGTGCCCACAAAATTAGGCTCATATGAAACTTCAGGTATTAAAGTATCAGTATACCAAGTTATAGAGATAAGGACAAATAATTTCTCTTTTTTAAGCTTAAACACTTCCAAATTCACTGTCTTGAAGCTCCCAGTTCCATCACCTATAACCACAAAAATAACCACAAACCCACAAAATTGTTTTGTCTGTATGTTAATATGACATTAATGTATAATAATACAAATTTTTAGCTTTCTATTACACATACTTGAGAAATTATAGCAGAATTAGCAACCTTAACCAAAAAGCTAAAAATCCACTCTTTAAGTCATTTGTACTTTGACCCTCTCATATTTTTGTGTTAGTTTGGTGGTTGATTCCGTCCCAAACTTCACTAAACAGAATCCTCTGGTTTAGTGACCACAACCTGTATCATCCTAGAAATTGAATTGTTTACTGTTTTGAATTCTTTTGCGGGTGCAGTTAAAACAAAACTTACCAGAGTTTCATTTCTATTTTGAGTTAGTGGCGGTGGTAAGTTTATGCGCTCTTTGTCATGGTTATAAGCCCTACGCAACAGTATTTACTTAAAAATTCTTTGGACTTGACTAAGACTGAAAAGGTCCAGTTCCATATCTTATACTAGTGATGTGCTTGAGCACAAATGGCGAGCGAGCCTAAAACTACACTATTGTTAAATAATTGATTTCAACTTCTAACACTCAAGCTACTAAAAATAAGTTTTTTTTTTTTTTTTTTTTAATGTGTATATGGTAAAGGGTTCAATGCCATAGTAACCACTCACCACAACTGTCTGATTTAAAAACAACAAAAAACAAAACAAATCACGTTATTCAAACGTTTCTTTAGTTAAGTAGTAGCTCTAATGGACAATACTTTTACACAACTGGACATATCTACACAAGACTTACCTTCGTGGTAGTTTATTCCAATACCCTGATGCACAACATGATGCATTGACTTCCTCATGAGTGGTCATATTGTTTAGAATGGCATAATTATATTCTTATCGTCACTTGTCATTTATTTTTCTCGTTAGACTCATGTTCGTGGCCACAGTGGAATTCCTGGCAATGAAGCTGCAGATGCGCTAGCTAAGGCTGGAGCTAAGAAATAGTGGTCAACATAACTCAACCAAACAGCTTTTTTCTTTTTAATTTCCACTTTTGTCATTGTCTTCAATCACATTGAACCCTCATCAATTAACTCTCAATTATTCCTATGTACATAAATATTATGTGAAAATGGTGTAAATTGCATTCAAAAGATGGTGATAATTTGAAAAAATAAGTGCAGTTCTGATACAATATTGTGGCTGTTAAAAATTATATTTAAACAGAAAACTGACGGTGCATTTAAAGAGGTGCCCTGTGTGTTTGTGTATATGTTAGTACTGGTGTGTAAGCACAGTTCACGAGTGTTGGTGCAGCAATAGTGGGAGGAGCTGCTGGAGTTCACGAGTGTTGGTGCAGCAATAGTGGGAGGAGCTGCTGGAGTTGTGACGTTTGGGTCTTCATGTAAATACGAGAAGCCATCATCATCTCCAATAGCTTCAGATTATCTGTCACTCCTGGGTCTATCTTCTCTGGTAAGTGGGGGTTAAACCGATAAAATGCAATATTGTGTAGCTCACAGCTTTCCTTGCAGCGATCAGCTAACGCCTCTGATTGTCCAATCTAATAATAATAATAATATAATAATAATAATAATAATAATAATAATAATACTAAATATACTTACAGCACTGCTCAACATGGTTATCAAGCTTTGTGCTTTCTTAAACATTCCAGAAAACTTCAGTCGAAGGAAGACATGGAAGTCCACAGATCCGAGCTTCTGTAGTGGGTAGATTCCAGAGCCAATAGACACCATGCAGCCTATAGAGAAGGGTTCCTTCTTACTAAGGTAAAATGCTTGGATCTTTGTGAGGGCATGGTTACAAGGATTGTTGGCTAGAACTCCACCATCTACATAGTTGTCACATTCCGTGAAGAACATTGGAGCAGCTGTGGTATATCGAGCCACCTTCCAAACTAGCTCTGTAAAAAAAAACAACAACAGCATAATGCACAATGGAAAGCTTATTAATTATATTGCTTGCTTAAATACATTATAAAATTCTTAATTAAATAAAACAATGTAATTAGGTACGGGATCGTCAAAATTATATACGCCGTTGTTAAGTTCGCTGAGGTCAATCAAACGACAAGTTTTGTGGTGGCGGTCGCGGCCAAACACTTACCGCAAGGCTGCGTACACGGGCTAGCTAAAAGATGGATGAGCAGACGGGAGAAACCAGCACCAGTAGTGACCCCTTGCTTCGTGCTTCAAAACACCTTCAAAATCACACCCTACACCAAGTCTCAGCTGCAACTGCAACCCCAACCTCAGAACTAGACAACCAGGAACCTGCAGGCTGCAAAAGTCTTTGCTGTGGAAGGAGTATCTGCTGCTCAGATCTTAGGCTCTGGACTGTCCTTCACGCAGTATTGACTGCCTGTATGATGGCATTTCTGGTAGGAATTACTCTAACATACTCCTCTCCAGTGTTGCTGGAACTAACACAACTCAGGGATCCTCAGTTTAGATTCGACACTGGACTGGCGGACCTCTTTGGGGTAAAATAGCTAACAGCACATTATAATCAGAATTCTATATAATTTAACCACCTTATTTTAAAGTTTCTTTAGACTAAGTCTTAAGATGGCATCAAGAAGACTAGGCAGAATACTAAGATGAAAGTGTACAACTGATGCATGGAGTTAATTGAAGATAATATTGTATAAATGTTTCCAGGCAGCTCCACTGGTGGGTGCAGTATTTGGTGGTCCCATTGCTGGCTATGTGTCTGACAGCTGGGGAAGAAAGACTGCCTTACTGCTGAACACATTGCCATACCTCACAGGCTACATTGTCATTGTGTGTAGCTACCTTGCCAACAGTGGGGCTGTCTTCAAGGCGACATTGATGGTGGGGAGGTTCACCAGTGGTATTGGAATGGGATGGTCCTATATTGTAGTACCGGTAAATACATAAACTCAACACAGGATAAATTTGTATAGTTTGATAGAGTTTCCAAAATTCGCTGGAATGTGTGTATACTGAATTATAATTTAAGCTCTGATTGAATGACTTGTGCGCTAGTACAATACAGTTTATTCTCAGTGCCTCCCTGTATTGTCTTGAATTTATATTAGCACCAAAAAGTTTGTTAAGCTCTTTAGTTCCCAGTATACTAGACCTTATCTCTAGTTCCTAGTATACTAGACCTTATCTCTAGTTCCCAGTATACTAGACCTTATCTCTAGTTCCCAGTATACTAGACCTTATCTCTATACAGTATTAATATATTTCTTTCCCCTATGCTTAGTTTATCCTGCGGTATGTTAGCTATCCTCCTAATGAATTGGTACTATATTCAAAGCTATGCTAGGGTTAATAGTACGGAATGGTCTCTCCCAGTTGCACAAAATTGAAATATGGTGTTTAGGTGTACATAGGTGAGATTGCTCCAGAAGAACTGAGGAGCATGCTTGGAACATTTCCAGAACTGTCCCTCACTAGTGGTATATTGGTGCTCTACGGACTGGGCTCTATCCCCAAGTTTGAGTACTACAATTTAGCACTGGTTCCCATTGGAGTCCTAGTTGTGTTCATGCTACTGGCAGTTTGGATCCCAGAGACTCCTAGATGGCTCCTCTTCAAGTTAAACAATGAGTCGAGAGCTACTGCAGTGCTTGAATATCTGAGAGGACCTAAAAACAAATCTAAAGTCACCAGTGAGATGAATGCAATTCTGTCTTCACTGCCTAAAAATGAGCCCAGTGTTGGCCAGAAGTTGAGACTACTGATGTGCCGCAAAAGTCACCGAGTGCCATTTCTGCTTGTCACCTTTCTCTACGTGTTCCAGCAGCTGTGTGGCGGAGGAAGCACTGTTGTAGCCTACGCCGCTCAGATCTTCCAGGAAGCCGGAGCACCGAATCCTGATCTGACCTCTACCTATGCAGTGGGAGCCAGTCTAGTCATGGCCACTGTCTTGGCCAGCTTGCTGATTGAGAGGCTTGGTAGAAAGTTCCTGGCATCTGTCAGTGCGGCCGGCATGTTCACTGGGTCTATGATGCTCGTCTTCCACAGCTACTTCACGAGACCGGAGGCGTGTCCCGTGACGAATAACGCTACGATTTCCACTACAACAGCGAATGATCTAGAGGAAGGCGTAGTCTGTAATTCTTTCTGGCTATCGCTGGCGTCGTAGTTTTCATACTAGCCTTCTCTTTTGGGCTGGGTCCAGTGCCGTGGGTAATTCTCTCGGAATACTTGCCGCTGCAAGTGAGGGGAGTGGCTGGAGGTATTGTTGTGGCGTGCTCGTGGATGGCTGCTGTGTTCATCACTGAAGGATTCCTAAGCTACTCTGCATTGGTTGGGAATTGGGGGGCGTGGCTCACTCTGGCAGCTATCAATCTAGTTGGACTTATTATTATTGTTCTATTTATCAAGGAGACTAAAGGGAGAACACTGGAACAGGTGGAGGAATTGTTCAACACAAAGAATACTTATTCCTTTCCCAAATGCTGCAGAGGTGAACAGTTATAGCTAGCAACTTAACTTTTTTTTTTTTGAACATTATTTTTAATTCACATTTCAGTAGCACCTTTCATTAAAAATGGAACTACCCATTTGTGAGATAAGTAACTCTCAGAGTGCATGTGTGAGCCTATTTCCAGAAAGAGTATGTACACATGTAGCTTTGCACTATAGGAGCCAGCACACACATGCATGGCATGATCACAATATCCAAAATACTTATTTTACTTTTGCTTCTAGCTTCAATACTTCCAGTTTGTTTGTTTGGAAAGGGAAACAGCAGAGGGAAGATACAGAGTTTCTGATGCAGGGTCAGCTGCTGCTGTGCCATCAGTTCTAACTGAGCAGCTTGATATGAGCATGGGTAACCATAGAGATGAATGTAGCCAATACAGCTAGCTATCACTTGCATGGCAGACATTGCTGCTAGCGCACAGAAAGTCTAATAAGAATAATAGTCCTGAAAAGAGGGACATATACTGTCAGTTAGCAGGTGTTATTTAGTTTGATTAGCAGTTAACGTAAACTTAATAATTAATTAACAAAGGATGGTTAGAGAGTTTAATTGTGAATGTGTGTGATACTTACGATGGCTGAATTCATCGTTGAAGCAGTTGTTGAAGAAATGCAGCTTCAAAGGAATGTTACTTTTGTCCACAGCTCCAATTAATATCCTAAAAGAGAAAAACAACAACAATAACAACAAAACAACCCAGTTTAACAATGAGGCATGCTCAATAACAAAAACACAATGCATCTTCATGTGGATAGCCACAAGCCTCACTTAGGATGTTGTATGTCGCTCATTTTCATTTCAGTGCCAAACTCCTCCTTCAGCAGCTCCTCCAGTTTGTTAGTGTCATAGCAAAAGCCCACTCTGCCCTTAGAGAACACCTCCTCCTTCAGCCTGAAGTACAGGTTTCTCAAATACCGCAGCGAGGCTTGCCGGTACACCAGTAACATAGCAACAATAGCTCCCGTGCTGGTCCCCACGATCCAATCAAACATGTCCGCGACCCTCTGCTTGCTGTGCTTCTCCAGCTCCAGCAGGACGTCAATTTGAATGAGACCTCTCACCCCGCCCCCATCCAGACTCAGTATCCGCTGGGGTTTCCCTCCGCCCTGCCATCTTCTGGCAATGAGAGGACGGTGGGTTTGTGGTGATGGGGTTTGGCAGCAGGACTTGCATCTAATGGGAAAAAAAAGTCATGACATCCACACCATTACAACAATCGGGACATAGTCTCTTTTCTTTCAAGTGGTCCTCAAGTTTGGAAGCTGACACTCTATTTTTAATTCAGTGATTTCTTGATGCCCAATAAATAAGTGAATCTAAGATATTTAAAAATCAACTTGATTTTATTTCTAACAAACATTCCCCATCCTCCTCCCCTCTCTCCAGACTCCATCAGCACAGCCCCCCTCACCTGAATCTGGCTATCTCGTGCTTCTGTAGAGCCAAGGCCAGTGCCTCATCTGGGTTCAGACTGAGGGTCATCTCAAGTCTCTTCTGCATATGGTCCTCCATTTGCTCCGAGATTTCCTCGTTTCCACAACAATCACTCTGATCCTCGCAATGCCACTCCCCTGTAGTTCTTGAAGAGTACAGAGAGGGCGAAGAGTGGGAGGAGCTTGTCTCACTTGAGCGAGAGGAGGTAGACCTACGCCTGGTTGGTGGGGGGAAGGCTGGATTGGAAGAAGGTGGGGTGGGAGGGGCCGAAGAAAGCTCGCTTCCTGACAGGCAGCCAATGGACATGAGGAGAGGAACCAGATGATCTTTCTGCAAAATTATAGCAAGCAAGGAAAAGATGTATACAAGATATTATGTACCATGTCTTTCCTGTTGGATTCTTTATAGCTTTTGAATCTACCAACTACCTACTTGCAGTTTTGTAACCCACTGACCTGGTTGTGGTTGGCGATATCCAGTGGAGTCTGATGAAAGATGTTCTTGGCATTGATGTTGGCACCAAATACAACCAGAGCTTTCACACACAACTCCTCTCCATTCTACAGAACAGATAGCATGGGTGGATGGATGGGTGGCACACAATGTCAAACCACTGTCTACTGAACCCTAACTGAACTACATCAATCGTCAACCAACCTTGTAACTAGAACCATATTTAAGGGTGACTCTGTCATGCTCGCTAGATCCACATAACCCAATTAAGAGCACACGATTAGACTGGCAGTGGCGGTCCCAAGAGACTTCACATAGAAGTTTCGCCCTCAAGCATATTGCAGTATACCACAATAAAGAGACCTCAAGAATAGTTTCCATTGGTTACTGTCAGAAACAATCCAGCAGACTACAACTATTGGCATGTATTCTATTGTGTGTATGTGAGTTCAGATAACATGGAGGACACAAGTGTGGCTGGCTAGTACTGATACAGTATTGGTGCCTGCTAGTACTGGAGCCTGCATAAACACAGCCACGCCATGCAGTGAGTCATGCAATAACTATAACATCTCCAATTACGTCAACACACATCCACAGCTAAACTCGTGCACAATATGGCTTCTCTAACAACAGAAGCCTCAGTGAAGCTCGAGCTACCACAAATTTTCCGGACGGCAACCGCATGAGCCTGAACATTATGTAGCTATACGATCTACCACACGGAATTAAATTAGATCCATTTACCAGATGGACAATGGGGACAGGTGCTCCCTGACTGTTGTCAGCCATGTCCTCATTGACTCGGGGTACTCATCCCACTCAACTGTCCAGCAAGATTAACCATTACCAGGAACACACAATTTATTACTGTTTAGCCACTCAATCCTCCACTTGGGAAATCTGTGATAGCTTGCAACTCATATCACCAACACTTGATAAAGAAATGAAAGAAAGACTTTGGGGTCAGCTACAAACTGAAAACTGTTTTATCCATAACACAGTGTTACCACTTAAAATCCAGGGAGGAGATGAGGTGATGAATTTATACCACGAATCCCACTAGGAGCAAAGTTGAAAGAAAGCACACCAACGACATCACCTGTTTTGGGTTTTCATAATTGAATATATTTCCATTAGCACACAATAAAGGCTTCTTAATTCATCCCATTATAACTGTCTATTGTGGCAATGAGAGACTCAATTTAAACACATGAATTCTTCCCTGAGTCCAGCCTAGTCCATGACAGAGTACACAACTAACAGATGCTAACTTCTGGAGAAAAATGAACTTCTTCACCACGACACAAATAACTACTCCTTTCACATACTACATGCAATCCCACATCGATACCCTGTACTCTGTCCACAGCCACTGAAGAATCACATGAGAAAATTTATTATTATTATTATTACTATGCAGCTGCTATAGTCATTATCATCATCACCACCATTGTTATTTTTCACAGGTTGCCGGGACTTGTTAAGTTGATTTACCACAACAACTGTAGACTAATTCTCTCTGCTTTGCTTCAATAGAACAACATTCCAGGAACAATATATGTAATTAACTGAACCTGAAGGTCCGACTCACTGCACATGCTCATCCTACACTCTGTGAGCTGCACTACTACATGTCCCAAATGAAATTCAAATAAGGGTGACTGGCCATCCCAAAACTCCTTTCCCCAATGCATTGCACTACATGGCAACAAAAAGGTTTCCCAATCACTTAGACACTTGGTTTGACCACTAATCTTACAACCACCAGCAGCTGCAATGGTTTCTTCCATGCACAGTGCATCACTAAGTGACATGCTTTACAGCTTTACCAAGAAAAGAAGACAAAACCAAAAGCATTAACCTATTTGATACATGTACACATAATAGTTCTCCAAATTACTCCATTCCAAATATTATTATAGCATAATTCAATGGCTCCAGGTTGTTCTGTTCACCTAGTGACTACAATAACTGTAATAACATCACTCAAATTCCAAAGTTGTCATTAATCAAGTCCAGCATGCTCCACTCACACTATTCCTGCCATCCCTGCACATGTCCTACCCACTGGCCAGCAACCACATTCATCAACTGGTCAAACCACTATCACAACCACCCATCAAGCTCAACACTGCCTGCAATACTGCCGCTAGCCACAACATCACTGCACCCCCAACAACATCAGCTAAATATCCTAACCTCGCATAGACTATATATATATATAGACTATAATGTGATATTGTCTCACCAAGACTGCATAGTGGAATGGAGTCATGTTGTCCTCTCCCACTCCATCGATGGAGTCGCTGCTTTGGATCAGTGCCGACATGAGGAGTTTGAACTTTGACTTCTCCTTCTTCTTGCTACGAAGGATGTCCAGTAGCTTCTGGACACCTCCTTCACTAAGCTCTTCGTTGCTCTGTTAGTAATAATGGAAGGAAGGAAGTGGAGGGAAGAGGATTATGAGTTCACTGAGTCAATGCATTAATCTGTCTCATGGAGCTACATCATTTAATGGGATATACTAATACAATAATAAACAGTGGTGTAGGGAAGGGAGGGAGGGGACTCAGGGGGCTGGAGGGTTTTTTTCTCACATGAAGACTTAAATATATGCCAACCCCCCCCCCCTCCCCCCCCTCCCCCCACAGCCCTTCATACCGAAACATCTTCCTACACCATTGGCCAACACTATGTGCTGATACAAATAATAGTATAAACAAGCAGAGAGAAAACAATCCTGTACTAATTACATACTGCATTTGAAAAATAAAAACTGTGGAATAGTGAAAGTTAACATGTGTTGCAATAGTCTTGCCATACGGACAAAGACATTCATGCAGCCTCCATCCATACGGACAGAGACATTCATGCAGCCTCCATCCATACGGACAGAGACATTCATGCAGCCTCCATCACTGCAAGTGTAAGCATCAAATTAATTAAAGAGCTCTGATCGGTAACGAGTGTTGAATCGGAGGGTGTGAATACGTATTTACCTAAACAATATTCACTGTGAGAATATTAGTACACCAATCTCCCACTGAATGCTTAGTTTGTACACAACCAGCCCCAAGGGATTGGGAAACTGACTTTCAGTCCATCTTGTTACTTACCTCACAGCTACCATCTTCTTCATGCAATCCTATATGCTGCGTCGTACCATCCCACTCGTTCCAGCTCTTTTTCGCTGCACCTTCCCAACCTATGGCGGTTGCAGGCCTGACTCTAGGAGAGATCGGGCACGAGAGATGTGGAGACTGGGTCCACGCCACAGCAGTGGATGGCCTCTTTGTGTCACTGTGACACCTTGTCCTGCTTCTTGTCTCACACTGCCATCCCCCACAGTGGTTACAGACTGAGGAGTCATCACACACCAAGGGACTGGGGTGTTCTTTTACTACTGATGAACCATTGCCAAGAGCTGTGGCCATTACTATTACTTTAGTAGCCTGAGGAAAAATAAAACAACCTTAACGATAGAAATTGGGAATACTGTATTGAAATCAATCAATGAATCGACTGATAGATGGGAAATAGTCTTCTCAAAACTTAAAATCAAATCATTGCTCCGGTTTTAGCGGAGTAATAAACACTACAGACTTACTTTACAACCGCTATCGACACTTAAGGATTCACTTACAGAATTTTTGAAGACAATCTCAATCTACCGAATAGAAATATTCAAATCTTTCCCAGCGAAGGACATTTATGAACGTCTCTGGCGACGTGCACAGTTTAGAAATACTCGCCTAAACCGCGGACAATTATGACGTATTGTTGAAACTAAACCACAAAACGGGTAAACCATACAAAATAGATTGATTGGTGAGAGAGCATGAACAAAATAATGTCGTGATTATTTCATTTTATTAGATATTCTGTCAAGAGTCTTTGTCAGGTCTTTCCATTTCTGGGACACTCTGAGCTGTGACTGAGTGATGTCTGGTTCTGAATCCACATTCATGATTTCTGTTCCATCATCCAAGTTACCCAAGGAGCTATAGGGTCTGGTCACAGTGCCTGTGCTGGGTCCAGTGTGGAGGGCTAGATCTGAACCACTTTCATGGTCGAGGGCCAGTATGGGCTGGGACAAGCCAAACGCTGATATGGCCAGCAAATGTTCTGAAGGGTGATATGCCATGCAGCCCACAGATGAAGTAAAGGGCAAGTCTTTGTAGGTATATTCATGTTCTCCTACAGAATGAACAAGTTTGAAGACATAGTAAAAATTAATAGATGAACAGGGATTTCTTTCCATTTTGCCACCCCCCCCCCGTAATTTCACACTGAATAATATTAAATAAAACTATAGTAGTAGTAGTAGTAGTAATAATAATAATTGACTAATAATACTACTAATAATAAAAAAATAATGATAATGACAATAACGATAATAATAACGACAACAACAACAACAACAATAATAATAACTTCACTGAAAATTGATGAATAATTTAGGCCACATAACAATCTAGGAACTATGTAAACCACTCATGTATGAAGTGTGGACACACATTGTACCAATACTTGCGATAAAGGACACAAACAGCTCACCTGTGCTCGAATTCCACACATGCACTCTTCCATTGGATGCTCCAGCGAATACCAACCCACCACACGGAGTAATCAGTGAGCCACACCTCTCCAGGCCACTTGACACTTTGCCAGTATAATTGCAACTAACAGAGTCTCTAAGTGCATATATAATGAACAATAGAATTAGATCACTGGATACGAATGACTGGGTTGTATAGGACAAGAAAAACAAAAACAAAAAACAATTGGCAAGTGAAGCAAGACAAGTGTACATACATATGTATGTGGCTGTATGTTAGTAGCGTATGATAGAGAAATGAAATTGATGACTATTAGGTAAAGGTTTCTAGGTATGTTCAGAAAGCTATAGCCTTGAGGTAGAATTATTAAACACTTAGTTTACTTTTCTAACTGCCTAACAACGCATAGTAGATTATGAAATCCACTGAAAGATATCACCACTTCTCTTTAGTGCCATTATCAAGCAAGTAATCTTCCATTTCAGTGACTTCAGTTTCAGTGTGCTGTCATAAACAGGCAAGTATAACGTGACACCAGGTTGCCTTTAAAAGGGGAATACACTTTGACTTCATGTGTTGCTAAACAATACATTCAATTTCAAGAAAAATAGAGGTTATAAACTATAAACCTTCACTTATAAATTGCTGTAGCTCTAGTAAGCTCTCTCTTTCTCTCTTCCTTACTTCATTACTCAAATTGTTCATTTAGTAACTACTAATATGACATGTAGCTAGGCTAGCTCACTTGCTATTTATATTACTAATAATTAGCGAGCGAAGCGAGTGAGACACTATCAGGGGTAACACAATTGAAAATTGGGGATATTTGTTTATATTATTATGTTTGGATGTATGTATGTCATTTTTGTACTTTGACCCTGACATTTTTGTGTTAGTTTGGTGGTTGACCCCGCCCCAAACTTCACTAAACAGGATCCTCTGGTTTATCGATCATTACCCATATCGAGTGTGGCGGTGGTAAGTCAGTCGCTCTTTGTCATTGTTGTAAGCCCTACGCAACAGTATTTACTTGAAAATTCATAGTCCACTAGACTAACCACGTAGGTAAGTCTTGTGTAGGTATGTCCAGTTCTGTGAAAGTATTGTGCGTTACAGCTACTACATAGCTAAAGAATATCACAAAGCAATGTTTAAATAACGTGCATTGTTTTGTTTTTGTTTTTTTGTTTGATGTTTTTCAATTCAAACAGTTGCGACGAGTGGTTACTATGGCATTGAAATACTTTTACCATATAAACGTAATTTAAAAACTCGACCTTATTTTTAGTAGCTTTGATTGTTAGAAGTTAAAATCAATCATATATGTAACAATAGTGTAGTTTTAGGCTCGCTCGCCATTTGTGCTATAACAGCAACAACATTAATAGTATGTGCTAGAAACATTTTATTTCCTATGAATGGAGAAACAAAGATAAATTACTGACATACGTTCTAAGGTCTGCCATAGACAATGTTTGCTTGAAGCTGTGCAGCAGAACATTGCGGCCATTTGGGTGCAGGAAGATAGAGGACAATGCTTGATTCTGTAGTAACCAAAGACGCCACAAGTAATTCACAGTAACAATTCATATTTGAATAAAACTAACATTAATATAATTGGCTGTCTTCTTTTTCTTCCAAGTGCCACCTGTCTTCTTCCACACACTGAGGATACCATGGCTGTCTCCAACATACAGGCACTGTCTCCTCATGGACCAGCACATGCAGTTGATGTAACTGGAATTGATCTGGAATTCCACTACTACCTAATATTAAATCAACAATAAATATGTCAAATGTGGTTTAGATTGCTATAAAATTACACACTCTAAGAGTTAACTATTTTTAGTATTATCTATTTATGCTGCCATTAAAAAAAAAAAAAATATGAAGTTTCGACTTCTTGCCAAAATTGAACTCTCTGTGGTGATTTGTCTTTATTTTTGTCCAATCACAGAGGGTGGGGCTATGACGTTGATACTTGCCAACATGATGTATTCAACTCTATTATGATGGTATACATTATTGGCAAGGTAAGACTCTTCCTTACTTACTTTAGCTAAGCCTTTAGTCACTTCCCACATTCTGACACTTCCATCATAGGCACCCGTGGCTACCAGTGGAATCTGGTCTCTGCTGCTAGTAGCACTTGGCATGAAGCAGGCACAGTAAACATAGCAAGGATGAGGAAGGCTTGCCCACGGCTCCATAGAAGGTGCATCCATAGACCACACCCTTGGATAAACCAGTTAGTTTGATTCACCACTAATAAATGTTGGTTATGTTACTGGTCTTACTTTACTATTCTGTCAGCTGAAGATGAAATGAGCAATGAGTCGTTGGGATCCCAGCACAAGCTGTAAATGATGCCACGATGACCTTCCAACACTAGTGCTGGTTCTAATGAAGGAACCTTGGAGAGAGAGAGAGAGGGAGGAAGGGAGGGAGCGAGAAAAAAAAAAATTAACGATTAACAACTAGACATTAAATTTCATACACACAACATACACAAGGAATATAGTCTCATACTTTGAGCAGAATTAATGGGCAAATGTCATTCTGGTCCACACATCCTGCTGCGAGGATGTGTCCGGAATGGGAAAAGGCAAGCACGGAGCAGCCACTACGGGTGGGGGCCACGGATGCTGCAATGGACACAGGAATCTTGCACGGTTGACCAGGGAGACGAGTGCATCGTGACGCCCACTTATCAGAAGGAGCCATAACTAGATTGAGCAGGCTGCATTGAAGCAAAATACCAGCAACAACAAAAACAACAATAATGTAATAAACAAAAAATAAACAAATAAAATGAATTATTAATATGGAGGTCTTAAGAAATCATTGAGAATTATATAAAACCAACTTACCATTCTTTAGAGGCAGCCAAATCTTCTAAAGTAACTGAGCCAATCTCTTGCTGCAAGGGAAACATAGATCTCTTGATGGGTCCAGATGATTCATCCTGTGTGTACTCTGGCAGAGAGGTTATGGGAATGGGTTGAAGAGTGACATACAGTGTGCTGGGGTAACTGGTCCTCCGTCCAGTAGACCATAATGCATATACCTATAGAAAAAGTATGAAATTTGCAAAAGCTAAACTTCAATATCTAAAAATCTTTATCTATTAATAATTATATATATATACTAGTGATGTGCTTGAGCACAAATGGCGAGCGAGCCTAAAGACTATACTATTTTTATATGAATGATTTTGACTATAAGGTCCAGTTTTTAAATTTAGCATACAGGGTAAAGGGATTTCAGTGCCATAGTAACAACTCTCTGCAACTGCTTGGAAGGAAAACAACAACAACAAAACAATACACGTTATTTAAAAGTTTTCTTTGTGATATTCTTTAGCTAAGTAGTGGTTGTAGCACACAATGCTTTGACACAACTGGACATGCACCTACACAGACTTACCTTCGCAGTAGTCTAGTGGACAATGTATTTTCAAGTAAATAATACTGTTGCGCACGGCTTATAACCATTACAAAGAGCGCATTGACTTACCACAGCCACTAACTCGAATAGAAATGGAAGTCCTGTAAGTTTTCACGTTTTAACTGCACCAGTAAAAGAATTCAAAAAGGTAAACAATTCAATTTCTAGGGTGATGCGGGTACTGATCGATAAACAGAGGATTCTGTTTAGTGAAGTTTGGGACGGGGTCGACAAACGAACTAACACAAAAACGCGAGGGTCAAAGTACAAAAATGCCTTACGTACGTCCATACATATATACAAATAAATAAATAAATAAACATCCCCGATTTTCGATTGTGTTACCCCTGTAAGTGTCTCGCTCGCTACGCTTGCTCGCCAATAATGTATAATATGCATACATAATTATACAACATACTTATAATTATACATACACACACTATCAAGTAATTTATAAGTAAGTAATCTAGTCTCACCTCTATACTTTCTGTAGTTTGATAAAATCGTTTTCTTTTGTACTTGTAAAGCTGAAGTCGAAGTTTGTTTCCAAACTGACTCTGACATACCTTCCCAGTTGGTCTCAGGAAGGCCCACGCAATCCGATGCCAAGGCTTGTTCAGGTTCTTAGCACCCGCACAATTTCCTCGAACAAAGTCCAGCAGCTCAAAAAATATGACTACATTTGGATTGTGAGTGAAATGGACCAACAAATCATTAAAGATCAGCAATTCCTCCCAGCTGGATTTTAAAAGTCCTTTCATTCTCCTGCACAACAAGAATAATTATATTAATGAACTAGAGTACCCAGGGTGTGAACCCTCAGCGCATTATTACCCAACTAAGATTTCTTCGGATTACTTCAACTTCTAACTACCGAGGACACACACGGTTGAGAGAAAATATGCTAATTATAAGTGATCATGTGACCGCTGTATGATGTAAACTAATGTACGCGAAAGGTAAGGGTCATTCCATCAAGCTGCTTGCAATTGTTTGGAGCTAAAGTTTCTCTGCATTTACTCGGAAACTAGCTCAAAATTTGAAAATAGAGTTTAAATTCTCCCACTGCGTCAGGTCATACTTGTTTTAAAGGTTAGTTCTCAGCCTTTCATGTGCTGACAGACAGACAGACAGACAGACAGACAGACAGACAGAAAGACAGACAATCACACTACTATAACCCTCTCGCGCATGCACGCTGAGGGTTAATGATGGGGATAAGATGATGGAGTAGCACGGCTCACCTGTGCTCCCTGCAGTCATAAGGTTTCGTCAACACTGGCAAAATGTAGTCTACAGATGGGTTACCGGTCTCATAATAGGACGTCACACACTTGTCTGGAGAGGACTTCTTCAACAGGCTGCCATTGCTGGAGATATCCATAATGCTGATCTTCACGCATGGATGAGAGAGATAGACACTGGCTTTCAGCTCATCTGTACCATGCACAGTAATTCCTAGGACATCTTGGCAAGTTTTGTAAAGCTCTTCAAGAACAGGTTGAGGTGCTGGAGGCTCCACCCCTGCAGTATCTGAAGATTCAGGACCTTCTGAGTGTTCAATTTCATTTGAAGTTGGACAGTTGACTTCAGGAAGAGGCCGACCTGTGTAGGGGAAGCAAAGAGAATGTATATAACGTCCAGCTTGTTGCTTCTATCTACATTAATAACTACTACATACAGAACCAATAGTTTACAATGGTAGAACTTGAGCGAATCAATACAAGAAGTCAGAGCAATTTGGAGCAAATTTCATTCAAGAATACTGAATTATATGTATATATATATACATTACATATATATATTTATATATTTATACATAATTTAAATCTAAATTTATGATGAGCAATAGGATGATGAAAGATTTAGTGACACAAAAGACTTTGCGTTAGGACCTATCCAATATCATAACAGTTGACCTTGTGTAATCACAAGCCAAAATAAAAAGTGCACTATCCCAAGAGCATTATGACTGGAAAGCATTGCTAACCTTTGTTCTGAGCATCTTCCTGGATTGGTTCCTCTACCGTTGCTGCAGTTTCATCATCATTTGCAATCCCTCCATCAATGGCAATGCCAGGTCCACAAGAGAGGTCCTGGTTCAAACCAACAGAGTTTGAATCTAAATGACTCAACTTGTTGAAGTCTACTTGCTGTTGAGAGGCAGTCCTTATATCTTTACTTTTGTCATCTTTTGTGTGTAATTGCCGTTGCCTTCTTGCTGAAGACCGAACCTTCCTCCTATGCTTTCTCTCAACATCCTCTTTGGTGGTAGCTGCAAAATCTTCTGCCTGGCTGCTATCCAATTCTAGCTTTCTGCGAAGGAGGTCTGCCACTCCCACTGCACTGTCTTCAAAAGATGAATGAAGTGGAGGAAGTGGAGTTGAAGATAAAGAATGTATTGGTGACTCTTTTCCATTTACAATGGGAGGTAATACTTTTTTTCGTGGCTGCAGTGGAGGCTTTGGCCCAGATTGGACTGTAGGTAATGGAGATGGTAAAGACTTTTCAAAATTATTTTGGCGTCTAGAATGAGAACGTTTTGCTCTTGCAGATTTGCCTCTGTTTTGTATGCTGCCTAAATATACATATATAATTCAATCATCTTATAATTTATCAATAAGTTACCCTCTTCCTCGTTTGAGTTTGTAGCTACAGATTGTGCAGGTGTAGTAGTACTAGAATTAGCCTTAACTTGCTCCATCGACATTGGCGACAATACTAAAGATTCTTCAACATCTACACCATTGAGTTTTAAATTAAGTCTTCTTGTTTTCCTTTTCTGCCTTGCAGACAGTTTTAAGCCATCTGATGTAGTTCTTTGATCTCTTTCCAAATCCAACTGCGGCACAGAAGCCGCCATTTTGTTTAGCCGTTGCCTAGAGAACAAATTTAGGTTGACCTTTGGACTTTATTGTTTTTGACTTTCCCTTCTCTCACTCCTCGGTCTTGGTTCAGTCATCGAAAGATTTTAGGTAGGTACTTATATCTTTAAGCCTGACTTTTTCATGTATATTTTAATTTTTAGAATGACTCGTCCTCAACTGCGAGGTTTGCTGCGGAGGCAAACTATTAGAGACGTGGCGTACGGTTCAGTTTTTTCTTTTGGAATCGCTGCTGCCTACTGGTTTGGCTTCGCTGTACCCAGGAGAAAGGTGTACGAAGACTATTATAACACATTCAATCCTGATGGAACACTGAAAGTTAAAAATCAGGATTAAGTTTGGTGGGTTTTAATTAGAAAAGTGAATATGGATGAAGTAATGTTCTCTTTCTACATACAGGCGGCTTATCAGAAGATTGGTAGCAGCACTAGACACTACTACAAGTCATCATTTAGTAATTAATATAACCAATTTAGTTGTGTTTTCTTGGCGCTAGATCAATGTTAACAATCTGGGCATAATAAAATCATGAAATTTGTCATGAGGAAGTTATTTTGTAGCCAGTATAAATAACTATCTTCTGTAGTTAACATTTTTTGCAAAGGGTTATGGTTGGGATTGCCCATAGCACGAGTGCAAGGAGATTATGTTTATGCATATATCCTTTATACATTACCTGGATTTTGTTATAGGTTGAATCAAAGGGCATACAACCACAATGTCCCTATTTAGAACATTAATCACTGACTATTGTGAAGACAAAAAGCTGAAATACTCTTCAGTAATCTTGTCTTCCTTGGCAGCTAGGTCCCCTTCGGCTCCACTAGCATGTGTTAGTGTTGAAGTGGAAGTGTCTGTTAAATCAGTAAATAAATGTATGCATATTGATGCAACTCAAATAATTGACTTTGTTGAAAGATGGAAGTGACTTCCAACATGTAGAAATTACCAGGATACTGATGATATACACTAGTTAGTATAATAATGTTATACGCTTTATATGGAAAGTGTAGAAGTGGAATTATGACAGAAATTGATAGGCTCTTGTGAAAATAAGTCCATATTGATGATTTTGATAAATAATGCAGATATTATAACCTGCTTTTAACTTCTATGACCGTCTTGCAGCAGCTCGAGCCAGTGCATCTGCTTCCATGTTTCCAGGAACTCCAGCATGTCCACGGACGTGAGTCTGCAGTAAATATATAGGATAAAACAACAACAACAACAAAAGCACTTTATTAATGAACATACAAATAAGAGGCTGATAACACATTGAAAGGCCTGTTGAGCCTATCAGCTACATTGTCATCTGGTTTAATGACTACCAACTATTCACACTTTTGAAAATGCCACTTACGTATTTGGTACAGAATCATCAATTGTCAATGGGCTAACCCTTTACCAACAAACATTGCTTGTGACTAATACAGTAGGCTACTCTATGGAGAGAATTAGCAGATTTAAACAATCAGCAAATATTGTATACTTCTTCTTGATTGCTTGCATAGTTGCCAACTAATAGACCACACACACACACAATCAAATGTATCTTTTGACTGCTGACAATACTGTGATGACCAAAAAATAGTTTTTCGCTTGTAGTCTTTATCAATTATTCAGGAAAACTCCAGTTTCAAAAGTAATTATTTATAAAAATTCATTTATACTATCATATATTACAGTTTACCTGCAAAGTCATTGCATAGCAATCAACCTGACATACACAACTGCTAGAAGAATAGGACAACTCCATAAACAAGAGGAAAACAGCTTTTGAAAATGGCACACTATTTATATATATGTGGTACAGAATCGTCAACTGGCACAATGACTTTAACGACCCTTTACCAATACACTTTGCTTGTGACTAGGCTGCTTTAATCAGAGACGTAAAATCATGTAGAAAATGAATGCTACTACTTCAGTTAAAATTTTTTTTAGAGTAATTGTAAATCTCTCTTTCTAAGCTACTCTGATGTCTGTAAGCACACCACTTCCTCCACCTCCTTTGTGTGAGGTGAGACTTAAAGGACTTATAGTCACACACACACACATACAGGTTGATGCTAGGTATACAATGTTTGTTTTGATAAATGGCCTTAGCAGATTCAAACAATCAGCAAATACATATACTTCTTCACCTTCTTCCTGATTGCTTGATATTTCTTCTGCCCTTACAAAAAATATTTACGTAAAACAATAAAAAGGATTCTTGGAGCTACCTAATGGAGTTGCATAGTTGCCAACTTTGAAAGAACAAAAAAAACAAAAACAAAACAAAAAACAAAACAAAAAAAAAAGCAGACCACACACTACATAATTAAATGTTGTATCTTTGACCGATAACAATACTGAGATGATGAAAAAACAGTTTTCACTTACGGTCTTTATCAATCACTGAGGAAAGCTCTGCAGTTTCAAAAGTAATTATTTATATATAAAGTTATTTATACTATCATATATTGCAGTTTACCTGCGCAGTATCATTGTATAGCAATTAACCTGATATAAACAACTGCTAGAAGAAAGGATTAAAAAATTGGGAGAACTCCATAAACCGGGAATTACAACAAGGAGCATCCCGGCTAAACCGGGATGATTGGCAACCATGAAGTTATGTTTTAGTAATTAAAATCAAATGTCACAATTACAGCGGTCAAAAGGAGACAAAAAAAAAAAAACTGACCAGAGAATCCACAAGTTACGCGGTCAGAGAATAGTGTATTTCAATTGATACCTGAAAGGAAATGATGATGAGTAGAATGGGAGGAGTTTCACCCTAATTAAGCAGTATCTGTAACAAACCTACGTAGGTGGTGAACCTGTTGTTGTCAGAGATGCACTGCTACATCAGAAGCTGATGACTTAATTAAGGGAGGTTATTGAAAATAATACAAATAATGTACTCATGATTTCTTTTAAGAGTAAAGAATTGAGCAGCAAAAGCACCAGTTTAGATGTTATTCTAAAGTAGATGCAATGGCAGTGTAGTTTTAAATTGAGTGTAGTCACTTCTAATAAAAATGGAAATCAACTCGTGCCATAAAAAGCTCCAATCAATACAAGTGACTTAGTAACAAACAATAATTAGCAAATGGTGGGCTTTTTGTAGACAAGGCTCCTTCCTTGTAAGTGTGAGAATCGTGTACCAAGACACATCGCTAGCAGATGCACCAGAGTGACTCCAGCACAAGATGAAATGAAACGTGCATGTATTCATCAGGTAACTTGACACAGTGGGAACAGAGAACATACAACTGTTGCAAGTAACATTGCTTACCAAGACGTGTGTGCAAGAAATGCATTTTAAGCAAGCTGTCCTGGACCTCAGTAGCTGTGTACACTAACATGTGCTGGAATTGAGTGTAGTGAGAGAGTGCCATACTGTTTAACAGACATGAATAGAGGCCTCTCCATTGTTTACATATACAACACGAAGGTAAAAACAAACAAACAATTGCTCTACACTTCAATTCTGACAACATAAAATGAAGTCATCTATTACAGTACTACACTAAGATATTGCCCGTACAAAATTTATGATACTGTTACTATGGGATCCACTATTGAAAGAATGACAGACAGAGAGTGAGACAGTACTATAGCCCTCCCTCCATGAACTTGTGAGCTGAGAGTGTTAATGATGAGAGTGTGATCAAAGACAAGTTTAAGTTTGACTAACTAGCCTGGAAATGACAATGCATGTGCGAAGAGCACACCATTAGTCTTTAAAAGAGTCTATGGTGTGGTTGCTATGCTTGAGGCCTCAGCCTTTATAAGATCAATTATCTCTACTAAAGAGTGACACTTACCACAAAGGCAATGATACCGTGCTTTGGTATCCAAAATTAAAAAAGATCAATTAAAAATATTACATGCCTAGCAATTTTCTTGGGATGACAGCGCTCCTGAGTCATAAAAGCAACAAGTGATAAGATGTCTACCCACTCCAATCAAAACAATGGAGTGGTGCCACTCCAATCAAAACAATGGAGTGGTGCCTATGTGAGCATTAAAAAAATACAGCATCTATAGTGTGTGCTTGTGTGTGCGACGGTTATTGTCAATGCTTCCTACACTGTCATTCACACTCAAAAGTTGTCATGTGTATGGCCTCCCAACTTCAGTGAGATACCTCCATACAGATCCATTCAATGATGAATGAGAAACAATCACTAATCATGAATCATCTATCTCTCTCAGGATATCTTAAAGAAATTCACTACACACTGCCTGCTCAAAATCCTTTATTGTCAGTCACTACAGAATTATCCAATTGGATTTATGACATGGGGTCAACAGGAAATGACTCAGCCTAATCATTTCCCCTTATTCCCCGAGGCAATGATATGTCAAAAGTTGATACACATCTATTGAGTCTTCAAAAGGTTGACAAAAGTAAGGATTCAAATGGGGGAAGTAAACTTTCAATGTGTACTGTATGAACAAAGATGATGGATTCTTTGTTCAATATAAAATCACAATTACTTGCATCACTGCTACTGCCAGGAAGACTGTTCTTATACATTTGTCATTACATGACTTAACACTCCTTTCAATAGGAGCTGGCAACAGCTACCAAACATACACACACAAATGAGGCAGCTACATGTCATGTGCTTTCCTTCTGAGTTCAATCATTGTGCCCCTCAATAACACATATACTTTTTTCCCTAGTCAACACAAACAGTCACCACTTCAACACCTTATAAATACACACTCAACTTCTTAATAACTTCACACTCTATAAAAACAGGTTCAAATGGGAGTCAAGTGTACATGGATGTGATTGTACATAACTTCATTGCTGACATCTCTCATTAGCTAAACTTCAGCAGCTTGCACAGCAAAAGCAGATAATCAGGATTCTCTTTTTATTTCTTCCTTCCAGCTTTGAGGAAAACTAGGGGGTTGTTGATAGAGTATAGAAGCATTCTATCATTGCTCCAATAGGACTTCTAAGGTGTGCACCTTTGAATTAAGTGCCAATGTAAATGGACACATGAAAAAGAACAGTAAGGAAACAGACACATCTGTCCACAAAGAACTCACCCACTTCACCTTCACTTCCTTGCACAGGTCAAGAAGTCTTATGACATCATTTTGATTCTTGACCCCACCCCCACTGCTCGTCTTCCAGCCATTCTGTTGCCATGTTTTGGACCACTCAGTTGCAGCTGCAAATTAATATAAGTACTGGTTATGGATTGGGTGCTAAGCGGTGTTAGTTGGTAACACCCCTTAGCACTGATTTGTACTCTTTTTTTTGTGTGTGCAAATTCAGACTCTCCCTGCTCTTCTTCACACTAGGGTTCTGCTATGAAATTGTTTTTTTAAAACCCTAGTGGAGGTCTACTACACTGCTTCATGCCATTGATCAGTTAACCTGCGCTACCCCAAGTAGAGAGGTGGGTGGGTGGGACTCTAATATGTTCCGCCTGCTCGCACTGGCTGTCGCACTTGGACTGTGCTTGCTACATGTGTGTCTCCCCGTCTTATCATGAGCACCTATATTTTCTCACGTGCACCTACTATACTACACACACTTTTTTCTCATCGCCCCTGCTTAAGAATCATTGAACACTTTATTGGGACAAAGCCTTCCAATTGCTAGGCTTTCCTGAACACAATACTCAGTCAGTGTACAAACTGACAACCTCCTTACCTTTGATGGTGAATAAACTATCTGTTTTAATTTCCACGGCTTGGTATCCTTGATCAATAGCAGTCTGGACTGCTCGAATAGCTGCCTGTAAAGAATACAGTAGACAATGTCAATGTATGGGTGGGCTCCAAGGGCATGTGTTTCGTGGTTGGTTCGAAAGTGTTCATGAGGGAGCCCCCCCCCCCCCCCCCCCCCCCTCCCCACTTCTTCCGCCACTGCTTAACCAATATACCTCAAGTTCTGCCCGAATATTAGTCTGGTTTCCTTCAAATTGATCACTGACATTACTGCATCACACAAGAATAAAATTGTGAAGGAATAAATAGAGTTATGTATCATAGTTAACAATACCAGACCTACTATGGACTTCCGTGCTCCCAGAAAACACTGACTCCACCCTTGGCTTCTACGGAACCGTTTCTCAAGCAGCACCCATCACAGTATACCACTGGTACTGAATAATCTCTTGACACAGAGTCCATTGGGGATGTGCTACATATTGACCACAAGAGAAGAATAAAAAACTCTCAGGAAGTCGATAGACATCACAAGCTAAGCCTCCCATTCGCCTAAACAGATCTTAAAATTAATTGCCAACACACAAACTAAAGGCTATTGAATGCATATTAAACACATTTAGAGGCTCATTTTTTTATATTCTTATTAGCATCCTGCTTACAGTGTGCTCATAATGGTCGTTCTTGTAACTTAAAACAAACATTCCATAAAAAGTTGACAAAAGAACACAATTGTACTCTCATCATAACTTGGCAACTCAGCACAAGAATATACTAATATTACCATATTAGTGCTAGTGTACCTGTGATGAAATTACTGTACCACAACAATCACCAGTGACACTTGCTATGTCTATGAAATATTGTTAAAAGAATTATAAGCCATGGGACATTGAACTCTCTCATTGTGTAAAAAATCAACACTATACATTATATAATTCCTTGAAAAGTGGTCCAATTGCCAGAAATTTTCTCACCTAAGTGTACCTTTGCTTGAAAGCAGCCTCTCACTTTCGTCGTTATTGAAGGGGTTGACATCACCACTCGTAATTTTGTTAAATCGATCCTTAAATAACATTTTTTGAAACCACGTGAAAAATATACGTGCGTTGTGAGATTTTCCTATAGAGTCTATATTTGATAGCGCTTTTAAGAGTTGGCGGATGGCGGAGAAACCTATCTTGCTCTTTAACTTCATATCTGGACTTCAGGGAAAAGGAGAACGTCCCTTACCTCTTTACATCTAAGCCGCGCGCGCTATTATAGCTTAAAATCTTTACATTTTTTCGTGCATGAATGGTGTGTGTACGTGTGTGTGTGCGTGAGAAAGAAGTAGCCCACGCCCACCAACTGCGCAGCGTGAGTGGGTGGTTTGTGTCATTACGTAAGCTGTAAACCTCTGCAGCTTTATAGCTTAATTATAGTTAGAGGAGACTGGGATAATCTGTAATATATGCCAGTAGGTTTAGTTGCACTCGAATTAAGCTTTTTGTCTAAGGCTTTTGAGAGAAAGCTAAAGGCAAACTACCTGTTAGACGAGGTCAGAAAGCGCTGGGACAAATTTCTCGGGAAAGCGCGTCCCAGCGGTGGCACTGTACTACTGCTCTGTGCAATTGCTTACCTCATTCTCAGTCGTAGTGGACCATTCTTAACGAAGGTTGGCGAAAGTACTGTGGAAAATCTTCACCTGGATGCTGCGCTCGTGCATATTATAGATCCAGTTGAGTTACAGTCTCTTAAAGAAGCATTTAGAGGATTTACTAGGGTGCCTGGGCCAATTTCATCTCGTAGGTAAGTCTTGCAGTTAAACTGGATTTAAGCATTTACTGTACTTTTTTTTTTTTTGCAGGTCATTCAGTTTGATATTGTATGTGATGGGGAATAGAAATTCTGTAGCAGTGGATGCCACATCTCCAACTGAAGGGGATAGGTCCTCCAAGAGAGGAAGTGTGGAGGATCCCAAAGATGCAAAAGTAAGCACTTGGGCACCAAGGAAGCAGGTTAACATGAATGTCATGCCAATCAGTCCAGTCTTGTTTTGGCAGAGCTTGGTTACAGTGGATGTTAGACATTTAGGCTGACCCCCATTTTATGTAGGTGTTAACCACTTCAAGCAAGAACTTTAGGGGGGAGAAAGCTAGGCTAGGAACTAACCAAGTGATGTTTACATGTAATCAAAATTTGGGTAGAAGTTACAAATTCAGTTACATGGATTGTGTGTGTGTGTGTGTGTGTAATTTAGGAATATGTGAATTATTGTGATATTGAGAAGGACATCAAGACTGGTTCTCTTGCCATTTTGAAGCGTGCCAGCGAAGATATCCGACATTATGCAATATTTATTCAATACAGCAAGTGTAATGATGAATTTCCCACAATGCTGGTGAAGGGGAAAACCAAGCCCATGCAATCTTTTGATCCCAAGGTTCCCAGGCATGCCCACATGGTTACCGCTGCTAACAGAATCTTCTACGGAGACTATGAAGAAGTGTCAGTGCGAAACTTGAAAGATGATGTGGACTTTGACTGTTCCGAAATGTCGCAGTTTGTGGACACGATACCTGCCATCCCTTTTTCAGATGTTGAGAAAGAAGCCATTGGAAAGGCAACTTCGCCAGCAGAACGCAGCTCTATTGTTTGCACATTCATGGTTGCACAGTTTTATAATCTTATGAAGGTGCTAAAAACAGATCCAAACAAAATCACTCCAGACAACTTGGAGGAATATTTGAATCTGGAGCCTCCCAAGTACATCAAACTCCCTAAAGTCAAGGAAGGACCCATGGCTTCAGGCGATCCACCTTTCCTTAGCAAATTGGTGTGAGTAGTGATAGATGTGTTATCTAGATCCCATTCCTGTGAAACACTGTGCAGTAGGTTGGAATGGTGTCCCATGAATGTTTATTCAATAGTACATGTGTACCTAGGCTTTGGCAACACTGTGGCCGATCATGCTGTGCCAAACAGTGTAAATTCCAATAGCTACAGGTAGTCAAGTCCTGGCAACCCAGCATTGTTAGGTTTTCATTTCAATCACACCCAAAAGTTTTGAGGTTAATTATCCAGGTTTAGCTATAGTATTATTTTTTTTACTAGTCACATGTATACCATGTAGAATTGAAGACAATAACATACGACATGAAGTTATATAGCTACTTCATGTTGTTGTTTTTATCAGAACTATTTAAAAATTATTTTAATGCCACTTAGCAAATTTAGTTTGTTTTGAATTTAGTTATAATTAATTAACCAAAGTGACTGCACATTTTGAGTTAGTAATAGTCAACAAACTAAAATGGCCGAGCTTCAGTTAGTAAGAACCATGAAGAGAGTCAGACTTAATTTAGTAAGGAAGTACTATATTTTAGTTTTAGTTATAGTGAATTAAAACAACACTATTATGATCTACATTTAGCCCAAATATTAGTTGTTCTTTCACGAGTCTTCATTTGACAATATTATCTATATGTTATTGTTTCAGTGATGGTATATTTCCGCCGCCTGAAATAGAAACCCAACCACTTAGCAGCTTAACCCCGGAGCTGAATACTGGTGATATAGTTCTCTTCTCTGGAGCTACCAGTTCTGGAGCCATTATCAAGTTCTTTGACCATTCTGAGTTCTCACATTGTGGAATTGTAAGTTCAAACAAAGCCTACAGGTGATTTGTATTAACTTTACTGACTGTGTTGGCAGGTTATAAGAACTCCATTTTCTCCTCAAGTTCTTATCTGGGAAGCAAGTACAAACAAAGCAGGTAGGATGTATGTGAGCGTGTCCGTCCATGTGCAGAAGGTCTGCCCACCCAACTCCACCTTATAATACATTATAAGTTAGCAATACAAGTGAAATTAATATGAAATAATAATATAGGGGTTAATTAGGGTGTACTTCTTTCAATTAAAGGCTCAAAAGGGGAAGGAAAAAAAAAAGCTTTCTTCTCCCTTTTTGCCACCCCTCCTCCCCCACAAAAAAATAATAAAAAATAATAATAATTCAGCGAAGCGAGCGGAGCTGACTCTCTAATGAGTTCGCAATATATATATATATATTTAGGTCTAGAAATTGTTTTTGTTCTTGCGTGGGCATACATGTGTACCTTTTCTCCTACGCGCTTGTGCGGGCCGGGTAACCTTCTTAGCAGCATTTTGTTTTGTTTACCCGCCGTATGAAGTACCGATGCCCAGTAGACAAAACGTTAGAAAAGCTCGGTCAAGAGCTTTGAGGGCGTTAGAAACTCCAGAAGAAAAATTAGTAAGGAGAGAGATAAGAAATGAAAAAGACACGGCAAGGAGGAGGAGGGCTAAAACGAAACAGAAATAGGTAGCAAAGTAAAGAATCTTTCTTTTTGAAAAGCCATTAAATGTTCCTATCTACACCAAGCATGCATGGAATAGCTGCAATTACAGGGAACATGCATCGCTCGCTTCGCTATTTTGTGCTATTAGAGCACACACTAGTAATAATAAAATTCATTAATAGAATCCTAACCTTAAGAGTAGCAAGAGTTCATGTATGTCTCATTTTTCTGCAAAATATTTTTCATATATCAGCACTGTATTGCCCTCCCCCACCACAAGCTTACAATTAAGTATGCCCAGATGTGTGTGTTCATTGTGCATGTTAGCTTATTATGTGAAGCATGCACTCTGGTTTCAAACAACCATACACCTGCTAAGTGTGTTTTGCCATATTTATCCAAAACTGAATTACATTATGTTGGGAAGTCAAGAGAATAGTGAGGGATTCCATTCTCATTTCAAACGATGAATGTTTACCCTCTCATTGTCAAGTTGGCGGCATTCATACACAAAACATGGCACACATAAATAGACCATTTGATGATTTGTGTCGTGTTGAGTTCCATTGTGATGTAATTATGGGCCTCGATGTTATGCGTAGGTCTTGTTGATGTTGAGACTGGAACAGTGTGTCGAGGAGTCGAACTTCTTCCTCTTCGAAAAAAGATATTCTCTGGCTGGTACAACCGCGTGGCTTTCAGAAGGCTCACGGACATAGATAAAGATAAGCGCCAAGAGTTATACACTGAACTACTCAAGATCAGGAAAGAGCAACAAGGGAAACCATACGAGAAGAATAATGTTGAACTAGTTTTAAGTGCACTTGATTTCCAAGAGGAATACCTCAGCTTTTTGAGGAACACCAAAGAAGACCTTTCCAGTCTATTCTGCTCAGAATTGGTAGCTTTGGTCTATAAAAAGATGGGCTTGCTGGAAACGGACAAGCTATCCAATGAGTTCACTCCAGATGACTTCAGTAGCAAAAATGATTCCAAGCTGAAATTGAAGATGGGAAAACTTGCAAAAGAGGAATATGTCGAGCTAAAGTTCGACTTGTACGAGGACGGTACAGGGACTATGGAACGCCAATCATAAGAGATCGAAACAATAATTATTTCTTCATATATACAATTAGAATAAAACGTTTTAACCCATTTATTTCTCTAGCCTATGCTATTTAGTTTCAGTAGTATGTAATGTACTGTACAACCACTATTGTATATTACAATTTGATTCTGCACTATAAAATTAAACAAAACCACTTGTGAGAGGAATGAAAGATGTTAAACAATGTAGTCATAAACAACCCAAGTGCCATATATTTAACTGCCATTCCCATCTATGATTCATGTGTTGATGGTATTGGATGTATGCCGTGAGAAAATATACATTGTTGTTTGCACAGGTTCGACAAGTGTAATCTCATGTTGAAGGATATTGATAGGTAGAAGGGAAAACATCATCATGTGATATAGCCAAACAAGCTCATTTTCGCAACTTACTCGATTTCAAGCTTCTGGCGATGAAAAGGCATGAATAAAGTTAGACATTACTAATAATTAGTTGTGACTATGCAAGTATGTTGAAACTTATAACAAAGTCGAATACAGTGTCACTGCTGCTATAAGCTTACATGATGCCAGAACATAGTTCAGAGTCCAATTCTAGCTGATGCTGGTACAAAAAGTATGAATTGTTACTTTGAGTCAGGTGGCCACTTGCCTTCTTCTATCAGTTTCTTTTTCTGTTCTTTGATGGCTTGCAATCTGTGCTGCTGCAATAATGATCACATCAAATAATAAAGCAGTAACACCTCTGGGAAAGGTTCAAAGTTATTGTGACATACAGAAGTGTTTTTTGACACCATTTTAGAGACTAAAAACTTATCGTATGACATCCCATCAGAATATTGTTAACCCTCAGTGCGCATGCACAAGAGGGTTACAGTACTCAGTTTGTCTGTCAGTCAGTCAGTTGTTCTGAGTAAATAACTTCTTGCCCCTTCCCACTGTAGTTTTCGCTTCATAGTCTCGGTGGTTTACCACTTGGAGCTCCACGTTGAAATTACCTGGTAGGTGAGTGTCTCTTGCATGTTTTCTTATGAAAATAGCATGTGCATCTACCATTTCATTGCAAAAGCCACATATCAACTTGCATGAGCTAAATATCGACATATTGATACTCCACCAAATAAACTATTCTTTGGGTCTTTGTAATAGCTAGCTAGCTACTTTTTGATTGGTAGACCTCCTTATGCAGTGCATAAGTCATCAAGTGATTTACTCAGTCAAGCACTAATCGCTAAAGGACAACACCAAATCAGAGCATTCAAAGCTTATTTTAATGTGCCAGAATAGATTTCTTCGACTTCACTCTCAAGAAAAGGAGTCAAATTTGAGCTGTGCAGGCAGAATGAGGCCAGAGAAGGTGTGAAATGAGACAAGCCGGCAATATAAACAGGTAAATTGGTCATATTTGGCTGCATAATTAGAAATAACTAGCCTTGATTTCGCTGTGCAACTAGTAGGTTTGCACCAGTTGTGATTATGCCATAATAACAAGCAAAAAAAATAAAAAAATAAATTAAAAATTCCAATATGGGCGGGTGGTTAGCAAACACCAACATGCTGGCAGTACTTAAAAACCTATAGTTACAGCTTATCTTGTCTGGTGAGTCGACCCTTGCTTTATATCAATACATTTTCCTTTCATCCAAACAAATGAAATTGTGTACTGTATCTATCTCAATTACAGCACCACTCTAATGATTGCACCATTTGGTGACTTCATTTTCTTCCTCATTTTATTTATAAGCCAATTGGTATCTGTAAATAATACTTTTGTGGTGCTTAGCTAAATAGAATGTGCACGACACCCTCTATCTCAGCAAAATGTTCAGTTATGGCGAATAGTGTTACCCTTATAATATCTAAAATAGTTTTGTACGCATATAAGAACAGCAAATGATTATCCAGTGATCTTACAGGTACTAAGTTGTATCCACTAGTACATAGGCAACCAGTCTGATGCTGTTCCAATTTCTATGCTCCATCCTATCTTAAGAACTGTTAGAGCTAGTCTATTTTGAATTATCTATTTTTTGGAATACGGTAATTATTAAAGGTCTGCAAGTTATTGCTGACTAAGCAAAAATATATGGTAAAGGGTTTAATTTGTGTAACTATTCCAGTTAACACACCCAAAACGATAAATTTTATATCTATGACTCTTACTAGTTTTTTGCCATGCAGACATTCATCGTAATCTTCTTTTTCCAACTGACACACTCCACGTCCGTAGGAACCATGTTTAGTAGCACAAGCCATGTAATCCATCCAGAGAGAGTAACACCTGCCCCGCCCACCGTAAAATCCGTGCCCAGTAACCATAATATTCTTTCTCAACCTGCTGTACAGAAGAACGAGTCTTGGGTTATTATTATTATTTTTGTATATCTCTGCCTCTATCATATGACAATCATGCGGATAGCACGTGACAATATTTTCATATAATGCGCGTGCGCATTATTATCTTTCTTTTACGTCCTCGTGGTGGACCCAGAGAAGTGTGTGTAGACGCCTATAAGGCAAGTTACGGAGTCTGTAACTGAATCTAGTAAATATTGCAGTTGTGTGCAGATGGCTCTCACGAAGATAATGAAGCCGGGAGGCGAAAAACTGGATAAATTTGAAGAGTCCGTATCTCAGGTACACATTTAGAATTGAATGGTGATCTATTATTGCTGAGTCACCTTTCTTTTCGTCTTGAGTTATTTGACATTATTAATATTGGATTTTTAGGCCATAGTTGAGCTGGAGTCTAACTCTGACATCCGTACAACCCTGCGAGAAATATTCTTTACTGGGGCTAAGGAACTAGATGTAGCTGGAAAGAAAGCTATATGTATTAATGTGCCAGTTCCACAGCAGAAAACTTTCCAGAAGATTCAGGTGGGTGTGACAAGGTGTGCATTATTTTGTTAGTGTACCAATATGCATTTAGACATTTAGATTTATTATTTGATTGAAGTAGTCTTACAGTTAAATAGGAGCCACCTTACAATTCTAGCTTGCTCTAAATTTGCATGAATTTTTAAATTTTTTTCTACGTTTGCACTAATTAGGGTTTGTGTTGCGTAACTACAAAGGGTAGTCTCACGTAGCCAGACCCTTTACCTGCTATGTGGGGGTAGGAAAGGGTCTGGAACACTGCCATTGACTCAGTGGTTCTTGTTCCATTGAAAGTTGGTGGAGGTAATTAGGTTTTAACACTGAATAACATTAAGTGACCACGTGCGGTAAAGGAGAAGCTTGTGAGAAAAAAAAAATTATTCAGCAAAATGGATCAATACTGTCTTTGCAGTCAAAATGGATTCATTCTTTCATTAGACGCCGAGTAACCCAGGTGGCTGCAGATTTGTGCACAACATCTAATACTTTCTAAACTTATTTCCTCTATTCCAAGTAAATCACTATTAACCGGTATGTCTACAATGAATTCTCATATCAACTGTATGTATTGAAAGGTGCAGTGCAGATTTTGTTGCAGTATTTTTCATAGCAACTACTCTATATTCAAGAGCAACAACTTTTTACACTGGGGAGAATACTAATAGAGAGTGGTATTTAATCCAAACATAGATAGTAATACATCATTAACGCTGAATGCGGTGTTTCCCCCAGAAAAAGCAAGTACAAGTGGTATTTTGACCACACCCATCTAACAATGGAATAATACATCATGTTCCCTTTAGATGCGCAATATCAGGCCAGCTGAGCAATGTTAGGCCAGTTGGAAACATAACTAAGGGACAGACTGGGTTTTTATCTAGTAAAGCTCTCTTCTTCCCCCCTCCCCCCCCCCCCCCCCCCCCCCCCCCCCTCCCCAATTTTGTACGTGGACAATGACGAGATCTCTTGACCAGACTGTTGGTCAAAATCTTTAATTTAAAATACCTGTTTTGTTTGTTGAAACAGTTTTCTTTCATAAATAACCCATGTCCTCATTAGTGCGGGTTTTCTGTCATGGCAGGTGTACTTTCTATTAGTAGGATGTTATATTTTAGATGAGACTGGTACGTGAGTTGGAGAAGAAGTTCAGCGGGCGTCCAGTCGTCTTTATTGCCCAGCGACGCATTCTGCCTAAACCAAAAAGAAATCAAAGGACAAGACAGAAGCAACTTAGGCCTAGAAGGTAAGGGGTCTAATTGATGTAGGATGAGGAGAGTATGTTTGGCAGTTTTAAAGAGTGGTCCATTATATCCATACCAAACTGCACCACTTTAATGATGAGACCATTCTGTGATGACCATTTGTTTTATTCGTAGTTTTATGTGGTGCTTAGCTAAAGGAATGTGCATGTGGCCCTTGATATCTGGATTTTTCAGTCATGGTGAACAGCTTTACTACTTCCAAACTTAAGTAGTTATCTCTTAAGATTGTTTTGTACGCGTGGAGGAACAGCAAATAAGATATCCAGCAATTGCAGGTGTAGAGTTCAGGGCTGCATACTGAAAACAAATTTAGGAAGGCAAAGCACCTTTCTTAAATTTACAGAGGGCAATGGGAGTGAAATACAGACACATTTTGTTGTATGCTGATTCTGTGTTGCATAGTCAAAATGTTAGTTAAAAAAATTCTACAAGGCAGACCCCTTCATTGCCCCCTTCCCCCCCTAAATGCAGTTCAGAAGTTGTATTCGCTTTTGTCCTAACATCATGTTCTGAGCTTCTTATTCATCAGAGGTTAACAAAAAAATTTTTTGTTTTACATCATGATTCAAAGTTAATTTTGGTGCTATAATAGAATGAATAACAGGGCTTCATACAGAGGAGGGGTGGCCCTGGAATCCCCCCCCCCCCCCCCCCCCAAGAAATCTGAATTTTATAATTGTAATTGTAAATGGTAACCTTTTTTTAAACCAAAGCACAATTCTTCTACTTTTTTGTTTGAAAATCTCTAGAACTTCATCAAAGTTTACAACCGAAAGTTCAGGGCCTCAATGGCAATTCTTACGAGCTGACGAAGGTTTTAGTCAGTGATACTGTTGCGTATACGGGTCTTAATGAGCTGGAAGATCTTTCAACTGATGCTGTTCCAAGGAAGGATGAGGAGTGTGTTCAAGAGTTTAAATGTTTCTGAGCCCCACCCCCCAAGAAAAAAAATCCTGTATGAAGCCCTGAATAATAAAGTAATCATTCTCAATTATTTCATGGGACTATTGACAATCCCTTTTATTTTTAATTCTCTGTGGTGAAATGGTGGGGCTACGTGAATTTGAACATTCTGGTGTCATCTATGTAATACAATGTGGAGATCGGTTCATAGTCATTGTGTTGCTGGTGATGTAAATTGTTTAAAACCTTCAGCACTATTACACGTTCTCACTTGTCTCTTCGCTCATATGTTTACTGAAATTATCTCAACAATTAGATTACTTTTATGTGTGTTGATGTGTGTGGTATTTTGTTTCTCAATGTAGCCGAACCCTGACTGCTGTACATGATGCCATTCTTGAAGATATAGTTTTCCCTGCTGAAATTGTAGGAAAGAGGACTCGCGTAAAACTTGATGGAACACGCCTCATCAAAGTGTGAGTTCAATTTATACGGCAAACCTTGAGCAAGATGTAATTGATGATACTTTCCACATTTTTTAGACATCTGGATAAGAATCAGCAGACAACATTAGAGCACAAGGTAATAATGATGTGCATGTATTAGTTCATTATTCATATACTTTTATTTATTTCTAGGTGGATGTGTTTGCGGCCATTTACAAAAAACTCACAGGAAAGGACGTTGCCTTTGAATTTCCACAATACGATTGAATGATTTTTGTTAATCTACATTCATGAAGTGTACATTTTGGTAACATCGTTATCATTTTATTTATGTCCAGCACTATTGTGCGATGCCGAGCTTCTTTTTCAGAGATTGCCTCCTATGTGCTCGTCCTTGTAAATAGGCTTCAGATAAGTGAGAGGTGCTGGTGACACTGTTGTCCCTAGAAATAGTTTTGTTGTCACTATCGTCTTGGTCTTCAAGAGGTGACTTGAGTGCAGTGAATGACAGGCACACTTCCACAGTGAACACAAAAATTTCTATGAAGCCACACCCCTGAATGAAGAAATGTGATAAGTAATTGAATACTCTCAAGCACATTTTGGAAGTAATTAGCCTGTGAAATATACAATTGACTTTCTGGTCAAGATTCTGACCTGTGGTCAACTTACGTTTCCTAGGTGCAATATAAGGGTGTTCAGGTCTATGTACCTAGCAAATCTGGAATTGTCAATTGTCTCTATTACTGCACTGATGAAAGATGAACTCAGGACCCACAACAATAGACATACAACTGACAAAAGGGATTCCTTAAAAAACAATACATATGCAGTTTTTTTTTTAGATACAAAATAATCTGCAATACATCACTCCTTACCACAGTTGGTGGTGGTGAAGTTACCCCACTGAAGCCAACAACTGACAGGACTACTGAATATACAATGGTAATGCTTGCTACTCCCAAATAAAATATGAAAAAATCACGGTAGTTGATTGTCTCGTCTTTCATATGCAACTCAAAAAGAGTGACTCCTCTACTTTCCCATTGCAGAAATGCTATTATTATTGCCACACTAAAAGCCTAAAAAAAGTAGTCAACTAAATAGTAATTGAACAGTTTGTCTTAACTTGCCAGTTGACCAGACTTTATGATAATGTGAGGCCATGTAAACCAGGGTGATTTTAGCTTACAAATTCTGTGTGACGTGCCCTCCAGCATAGAAAAAACCCTGGAATCAGCTATCCTAGAACTTGATACCCGCTGAACATCCATACCGAAGATTTTGAACAGCCGCTTGATTCAACGCGCATAAAATGCGCGCCAGAGCTAGTTACGAACGTTTCCGTAATTTTGTTGCGCGCGCTTGACGTTTAATTTTTGCGCGCGTGTTAATATTGTGCATTTGCCTTTAATTTTTATCATTATCAAAAATAGAGTATAACTGATTATGAGACGTAGTCTGATATATATATATATATGACTACAAAAAAAGAATTTTTTACTCCCTGCTATAAAATCACTTTTCCAAACCACATACAATTGCGTACCTTAATCATCGTAATCTACCTCATCCGTAATCTACCTTAATCATCCGTAATCTACCTTTACCAACCGCTTCGCCCGCTTCATTGGGTCGGGCTCTTAAAATTTCGCCGTTTTTAGTTACTTGAGTGTTCTCGTTCGGATCTACCGCTCAGTTAGCTAGTTGTTACTCACTACTCGGGAAATTTGTTGCCGCGAGGGGGTCACGTTTTACTTTAGGTCCTACATACATTGGAGCGCATCGCGTTGCGTCACCTTACGATCTCATCGAGACGCTCGCGCGCTCAGCCCCTCGGAACGTGCTAAGATGCGCCGATATGCGCCGATCACCTTGACTACCGTTGTGGTTGTTCAATAATTTTTTATTTATAACAAGGTCTAACAAACTATGCTTAAATTAAGAGATTTAGATTTAAACTATACAAATAGTGAGCAGGCAACAATTGTCTGGTTAAAGGGAATTGGAGCAGCATTAAAGAATAGTGCTAACTGTAATAAGTGTGGCAGTGTATGCAACTTTGTCATCAAGAAGGGGTCTTATTGCTGGAGATACCCCAAGTCTGGATGCCAATCTGTAATTTCCATGAGAGATGGGAGTTTTTTTTCTGGTAGCCATTTGAAGCTGAATGAGATAGTGGAAGTTTCTTACTGGTGGGCTTGTGAAGCTTCAGTATTCAATACATTTTGTGGATCCAACCACTGGGGCACACACTCAACTATTGAAGGAACTTGGTCACAGGTGAAATTCATGATGCGAAAAAGAGGTGTCATGAACGAACACAAGTGATGACTTGTTTGACACATACTTACCTGAATATTTGTGGAGAAGAAAGTTTAAAAATGATGATCCTTTTTTAAAAATGTATGAGCATGTAAAGGAACAATACCCACTTTAATCAACCAATTTTGGTTCTATATAACCCTTATATCTTACTTAATATCATTGAAATTCCACTAATTCCACTTTTACGCCATCAATCTTATAGTTGTCACAGGGGAGGCTCCACTGGGGGGGCAGGGGGGGCAATTGCCCCCCCAATATTAATTGTGGGGGGCATTGCCCCCCCCTCCCCAATTCAAAAACTTGTGACTTTGTATCACTACATGAAGAAAAGAAAAGACACTTTGGAACATTTTAATCAGTCTTTTTGTATGATGTATTATAGCTTAAAAAATCAGATTTCATAGGAGTGTGCCAATCTCTAATACTTTGCCCCCCCAACCACAAGTGTGTGGAGCCTCCTCTGGTTGAACCCGATCAATTGTAAGGTGACGCGACGCGATGCGCTCACTGTAGGACCTATGACCTAAAGTAAAACGTGACCCGCGAGGGCGTTACTTAGGGCCTGAAGGACCCTAAAACGATAGTTCACAACGGCTGCGCAGCGCGTAACTAATTTAGCACTGCTCCTAACACCGGGACACTGAGCGCAAACCGAAGGACACTAAGTGTCTCTGCCCTCAAAGTGAAGACACTAAGTTAATAGCGTCCCTTTTTGAAGGACCTAAGCAGTTTAGATTTCCTCTGTCACAGTGCAAAAACTACAGTAGCTATGTTCTAAATTTCATTCCCACCTTGCCTTAGGAGGTGAATAAGTAAACCGTATCAAAATTGGTTTTTGTGCCTTTCCTATAGCCTAGAGCCACTGCACAAGACGGTTGCGCCACTCTGCGTTCGGTCAGTATAGGATTTACGTAGTCGCGCTGGCCAAACCTTTTTCTAATCGCTCTGCTCGAGCGGAGCGATTAGGTAAAGGGTCTGACCGGCGAGACTAGGATTTAAGCTATCCTCTGGCCTTCGGCCCTGGGTTGTGTAAATCCCATACCGACCTCCACATGTATATTTTCAAAGAAGTGGCACCTTAAATCATCATTCTGAGTAAGTTCATACCTAAATCAAAGGTTAATTGTAATTTCAAAATCAGACAGACAGGACTACTACGATAATTTTTTTTTTTCCTTCTAAGGGCTAGGGCTCTAGGATAATCTGATCGCGCACGCGCACTGCAGGTTATTAACACCGTGAAAATAAGGCGAGTTGAATGTTATTTAGTTGTATTTTAATCCATATGAATTTGAAACCCCTACCTTGAAAATTAAGGGAAATAAAAATGCTTTTGTGAGAGTGTTAGTATTTTCGGTGTAAGTTGTGACGTTTGCGGAAGCTCTTATCTCAATGACGACGTATTTGTGATGTCAGAGTGTTGCGCTTGCGCATTTGTGAACTAAACCAGGGGATGTTGGACACGCTGGTAAAACGCGGGAGATGGCCCGTAACCGAGCCACGTAAACAATCAATTAACTTTGGCGCCAAAAACCGCGAAGCAGGTGGACACAAACGATCTCTTGAGCTATAACTTGTATGTAGTGTACTAGTCCGAGACAGTCATTTCGAATACCTTCTATTATACTTGCAGGGGAATGAAGCTGTACTTGTGAAGCCATTGGTGCAGCTTAAAACTCTATCTCAACCATGACCAACTCTAGTCTGGCGTCGCCGACCCTTTTCCTTCTATTATTATTATGCGTTCCTTCGCCCACGCATAATAATAATAGAAGGGAAAGGGTCGGCGATGCCAGACTAGACCAACTCCACCCTGACTGGTAGTCTCGCGTAGCCAGACCCTTTACCAACCGTAACCGCTACGCAGGAAGGAAAGGGTCTGGGAACATACAATACAACGACTTGTTCAGCAGCACCCTAAAAAGGGTGCTTAATTATCACATTCCAGCAAGCTTGCGGTATACTGTGTGACGTCAACATCACATCTGGGAGGGTGAGAACGTTGCGTGACTTCGTCAAACTGGTGAAGTTGTTTTCGTAGACTATTTATAAGCACTCCTGGCAAGCAATAAACGTACCAGCATGAATAGGAGAGCTGCTACCCGGCCGTGGCCGTGACGTCATTGGCTACCGCAAGCATTGGAATGTGATAATTGGAGCACCCTTTTTGGGGTGCTGCTGAACAAGTCGTTGTATTGTATGTTCCCAGACCCTTTCCTTCCCCGCGTAGCGGTTACGGTTGGTAAAGGGTCTGGCTACGCGAGACTACCTGACTGGTACCAGCTCCTACAATTCCACCAACCTTGTATTGAGACTCCGCTGCGTATAGACTCCATCATCATCACTTCAGTTCTTTCCATCGGGATTGCTACCGCTATACTCTTCAGCCCTATCGCCTACAAGTCTAAATCTTGTGCTGAACTACCCGCTCCCACTAATGAGCAACCAACTCCAAGCAACATCGGGAATACGCCATCACTTTTGCTCGAGGGACTAACTATTTCCAAAGTTACAGCGGCCATCTCACGGCTCATTTGTATTTCTTATTATTGTTTACAAATGGGCTCTTTTTAGAGCTTACACAAGTTAATTGATTATCTTACCAAATAAATTGCGCGTTCGCGGAGCTCAACGTTATGGGGGGCGGGGTGAAATTGCGAATCAGTTGTCAACTTGAAAATAAAAATTGATATTTCGTGGAACTGGATCACTGAATTGAATCCAAATTTTGCGCACAAGTAAAATACCCCCCTTAGAATAAAGTTACAGAGAGTTTTTTTAGAATAACCCACGAGTAAAACGGCATGAAATTTTACTGTTTACAAAAAAAAAGAATATAGATATTAGAAATATGGCTCTGTAATGTTGCTAAGAAGCCCTCAGGCTACCTCTGGGAAAAAAATGAGCGCAGTAGCTCTTTCGGCCGCTTCGAAATAACTCTGAATAGTAGCCAGAGTGCAGAGCTGTATCTCCGTCCCAGGCGGGTCTTCATTCTTCAAATTTGGCTTGCTGGAGTCCTCTATAGGTGCTCATTCCACCTGCAACAACAAAGTAAGCCCACAGTACACAGAAAAAGAAATATAAAGACATAGCAAAAACAGTCAATCCGTGTGAGGGCGCGGCTCAAGTTTAACTACGAGTTGTGACGTATGACGGACGAATTTGTGACGTCAAAAAAATGGCGCTTAATGTATGGAATGTCTATGGAGATAGCGTAGTTCTTATACTTATGCTGTTTTATATGACTTAGTTTCGAGTGGATTGGGATCTAACAACACAAAAAAGGTATGGCTAAGCTTATTGTGATTGCAACTAGTCTAAGTTTTGAGATCTGTACTTTCTACTCTTTAAGCTGGACGAACTGTAGACATAACAAAAACTAACAAAAAAAATTACAAAAATATATATCGCGGACTCATTAGAGAGAGTCAGCTCCGCTCGCTTCGCTGAATTATTGTTAGGCGCTACACTGTTATAGAACATAGCTGCTGTAGTTTTTGTATTGTAACGGGGGAACTCTAAACTACTTAGGTCCTTCAAACAGGTACATTATTAACTTCGTGTCCGTCCTCCTATTGCGCTTAGTGTCCCGTTGTTAGGAGCTGTCTCTACGGTCTAAATCGGTTAGGCGCTGCTGCAGCCGTCATGAACAACCGTTTTTAGGGTCCCTCAGGCCAGAAGCAGAGCCCTCGCTGCGCTCAGGACGCTACAGCCTAGGGCCTTCGGGACCCTAAAAACGGTAGTTCTCTCTGAGGCAGCGCCTAACTATTATTTAGAACATAGCTGATCTAGTTTTGTATTGTGACAGAGGAACTTTAAACTGCTTCAGAGAGTGACCCCGGACACTTAGTGTCCCTCCCTCAGGTCCCAAGTTGCGCCCTCACTACGCTCGGGACGCTTCAGCCTAAAGACTTCGGGACACTAAAAACGGTAGTAGTTCCCTCTTAGGTGCTGCCTAACCCCTCCTCCCCCTACTTCCCGAGCTGGCTTCGCTGACTTTAATGGGAACCATTTTTTCTAACTTTTCTAGTTTATGTCCAGTCATTACTACTAGGAGTCATGCGCAGTAAATCAACAATCACCCTAATTATACACGCGCGACACGACGGCTCGGTCGCATTGACCATTGTGTAAAAATGGTGAAGACGTACAGTTTTAGGCACAATGTCGGGTGCACTTAGGCACAATGTCGGGTGCACTGTACGTGGCTGTAGACCTACGCCGTCGGCGTGCAAGAAGCGTGGTAGCTCCGTAGAGCATGGTGGTAAGACCTTGCAACGTGCGTGCAGGCGAGTGTGCAAGAGACCTGACAACATCATTCTTTACCAATGGGTTGCTGCACACCAAACTGATCCATATCCTTCGAATTCTGAAAAGGTTATCTTAGCGAGGATGTCTAGAAAAACTCTTACACAACTCAACCAATGGTTTGCTAACAACAGGAGGGCAATCAAGAAGACTAGCATGGAAGATTGGATCCAAAAACATCCTGTTCCTCCTTTACCTTCTCATGATATCTTTAAGAAGGCTTCCATAGGTAAGTTTAAATATGAAATTTCAGGCACTTATAAGCACTGACATTTATTATGGTTTTATTACGTAGATATTTCACCCATTGAACCAGTTGATAATGTGAT
>WLWD01001224.1_pt1 | contig 126625 bp, 71 predicted proteins | sample 6712731 | NCBI WGS metagenome assembly WLWD01 (sample SAMN12718690, study PRJNA576275) | sponge metagenome | isolation source: marine sponge | host: Mycale hentscheli | place: New Zealand: South Island, Marlborough, Capsize Point | collected 2014-11-01 | reverse complement strand
GCAAGGGGGGGCAAAATAGAGTTTTGAAAATGTAAGGGGGGGCGGGCGGCACTGGTCACCATGGGAGTGAAATAGAATTATTGGAAGGCCTATGTCCTACATTAAAAAACATAATCTTATCTAATGAGGTCTGCATATGTCAGATCCTGACAAGTTAATTCAGCTACTCATTTTCACCTCCACTGTCTAGCAATTTTCAGTCAACTGTGACATTCACTATTTAGATGCTTTTCACACACTATTCAACTCTGACTCTCACCTCCCCTTAGGTTTATCACACGTTGATTCACACTTACGGTTGCTGGCTGGCTATAAAAAGGCCAGCCCTCAGCTCACCGTAGCAGTTGTTGAGTTTTGATCTATACAGATTCTACAACTTCCAGAACCAGAACTCTAAGCACTCGTAGTCCCTGACAGCTTAAGATAGTCTCAAATGGATATTCGCTCTTTTTTCTGTGGTGCAAGCTCTTCAAAGTCACCTGGCCACTCAAGTAGCAGTGACACAGAAGATAAAATTGACAGCAATCAATCTGATACTGAGTTTTTGGAGCCAAGTCCTGCCAAGAAAAGATTAATTGTCCATGAGAAGCATGCAAAGGAGAGATTAACTACACATGAGAAAAGCAAGAAAATCACTGCAAGCAGTCGAAAATACAACAAAAAATGGGAAGAGAGCTTCAATTGGCTGATGTTTGATAAAAATTTCCAAGGAGCTTTTTGTAAGGTTTGCAGGAAGAGAGGAATTTCTCTTCAAAGAACAGGAGGAACATGGATCTCAAAACCTTTCACGAACTGGAAGAAGGCAATAGAGAAGATGAAAATTCATGCAAAGAGTGATATTCACCTCCTATCATGTGAAGCAGAGATGGCTGCAGCTACAGCACTACAAGAAGGGTCAGTCATTCAGCAACTCCAACAAATTAATGATGAGGAAAAGTTGAAGAACAGAATGGCCATTAAGCTCTAATTCGTTGCACCCATTTTCTAGCTCGTCGCCACATTCCCCACACAACAAATTTTGATGAACTTATTGATCTAATCGTAAGTTGTGGTGCAGAAGATTTAAAGGGGTTCCTTGAAAGAACTAGATTAAATGCAACCTACACATCTAAAGTTGCTGTTGTTGAATTTGTTGAGGCAGTTGGCTTATGGGCTGAAGAATGTTTACTGAAACGGCTTCGCCAAGCTTCCCATTTCAGCATAATGGCAGATGAGTGCACTGATGTGACGACCACAGAAGAGCTTTCAATTTTCTTCCGCTGGGTGAACATGGACGGTCAACCTGTTGAGCACTTCTTGGATATAGTCCATTGAAAGCTACTGATGCAAAGACTATTTATTCTGCCCTTGTTGAATTCATGAAAGATAAAAACATACAGATTAGCAAGCTGGTGGGTATGGGATTCGATGGAGCAGCTACTTTCTCTGGGAAACACAATGGTGTGCAGAGTCTCCTTAAGAAAATTTCACCTCATGCACTTTTCGTACACTGCCATTGCCATTTGCTACAGCTAGCATGCGTTCAAGCAGCTAATGCTACCAGTGGGATAAAACATGTGTACATCACACTCACCACCCTCTGGAAATTTTTCCACTATTCTCCTGAGCGAGCTGAGAGTCTCAAAGCAGTACAGCAGGTGCTTGACTTACCTGAGCTGAAAGTTGTGAAACCATCAGATACTCGCGGGCTGTCCCATGAACGCTGTGTGAAGGCAGTCAAAGCTAGCTACAGTGCAATTGTGACTGCTCTAAACAATATCTATGAGCAGACACATGCACCTGAAGCTCTAGGTATCAGTAAAGCCTTATGTAGGCCATCAACTTTAGTGGCCATATACCTCCTTGATTATGTTCTGCCACAAGTGGCGAAGTTGAGCAGAGCTCTCCAGACTGAGAGAATAGACTTGACAGCTATCACCCCTCTTGTTGATGCCACTCTCAATACACTTGATGATGCCATGTTACCTGCTGCTAACTGGGTATTAGAACTGATGGATGCAAAGAATGAGATCGAAGAAGTCACTGACATCACGTTAACCACGGAAAGCATTGCTACATTCCAAGGACAAGTGGCTGAACCGTTTATCAGGATGCTGAAGGCAAACATATGCAGCAGATTTATTTCACAAGATATTGTCTCCTCATTTGGCATCTTTGATCCGAAGAAAGTGCCAGCTGCTGACTCTTCTGACTTCCATACATATGGTGAGGACCTAATAGATGTACTATTAGCTCACTATGGTGCAGAGCTGCCTGCTAAGACTGCTGGTGGAGATGAATACACCAAAGAAGCTCTTATTTCCCGCGAAACCCGAGAGGAGTGGAAAACATTTCGAAGCTACTTATCGAAGAAGCCGAAAGGTAACCTGCACTTGCAGTTGAAAGAGCCCACCACAAGTGATATGCTTAGTGAAATTTTTCCAAACATTAGCACCCTGGCAAACATATGTCTATCTATCCCTGTCAGCATTGCTTCAGTGGAAAGGAGCTTCTCCAAAATGAAACTAATTAAAACACGAATTCGAAATCGAATTGGGCAATCACAATTATCCTATTTGATGAAAATAGCCATGGAGACACCCGAGACGCTCTCATCTACACAATTAAATGACATTATTACAGTATGGAACAAAAAACCTAGACGAATTGCTGTGTGAATATTGTTTATTATTAATTTGGTTTACATTTTTCTCTTAATAAATATCGGTTCTTTCAAAAGGGTGGGGGGCACTTAGAATCCAAGGGGGGCATTTAGAACCCAAGGGGGGGCAAATGCCCCCTTTCGCCCCCCCCCCCTAAATGAAACCCTGATATGATTGCAAAATTTAGTGCACAGTAAATGATTATTCATGATATGTATTTTGTAGTTGGAACATGCCGGGAAGTTGCAGCGTAAAGTGGCGGACGAGGTAACTCTGTAACCAACTCTCTCCATCTTGACCCACCCACTCTCTCCATCTTGACCCACCCACTCTCTCCATCTTGACCCACCCACTCTCTCCATCTTGACCCACCCACCTGTTAGTGATCCTCTGTGTGTGTCCATGTTAGTATACAGTTCCAGATATGACCAAAATACAGAGACTGAAGGGCCACCAGCTGTCTTTGACGTGTGTTGCCATGGCGCCAGATGACAAATTCATTTACACTGGCTCAAAGGATTGCTGTATTATTAAGTGTAAGATGGGAGTGGCTTTGGGAGGGGTCTTTGGCATATAATTTTTGGTTTGCTTAAGGTCATAAGGCAAGTTACTGTAATTTTACTAAATCTATGAAAAGAGCACCAGTCAAAAAAAGAAAGAGAGAACCTAACAGCAATCAATCCTCACACTTGTTTAGTTGATTTAGCTTCTTTTTTTAATATTCTTAGGGGATATTGAGACTGGCAAGAAAGTGGTCATATTTCCTGGTCATCGGAAGGGCATTGAAGGCGTGGTTGGCCATAGTGGGCATGTGCAAGCTCTAGCAGTCAGCTCTGATGGAAAATTTCTGGTATGTGTGTTATCTGGGAGTGTGAGTATTAAATACATACATAGGTGAAATGATCCTCAAGTTGCCATGGTAATGGAATTTTGCCTTAATTTTGCTCGAGCCTTTGAAATGCAGTACTGGTAATATAGTAACACACATAGATTACTCTGAATCTTCAAGTGCAGAAAAAAAACTGATTTTACGGGAGGAAATACAATAATCCATTTTAAGAGTGAAGAGGAATAATGCTTCAGGCTTTTTTTGTTTGTTTATTTATTTGTTTTGTGTTGATTGCTTTTGTGTTGTGTGTTAGTTTTTGTTTTTGTTTTGTTTTTTTGCCTACTGGCTTAATTCTCCCCTCCTCTTTCCCACCCCCGACCCTCCCTACAGACACACACCTTGTTTTTTTTTCTTTCTTTTTTTTTGTCTTAAAATATTACAATGTTTAAAAAAAATTGTTTTTACAAGTATGTGCAACAAGCAAGTTGTACATGAATGGGAGGAGTTTGAGCTGTGCTAATGGGAATATAATATGTAGTGAGTAATGCAAAGTACACGCATATATACATACATACATATATACAGTACATACGTTGTATACATGCTATAGAATCATGGACTAATTTTTAGCACCAAGTTATTATTTATTCACTGGACATGTTAACTGCTTTCCGGTGAACTTTTGGAAGTCGTCAAAGCACCAATAGAAATTGCCGACCCTGTTGATGTCAGGGGGCGGGGTCCACTGCCTTGCTTCTGGGAACTCTTGTATGATGACGGCCATGCCCTCCAGCTGGTGGGACTCGATGTGGCAGTGCATGAACCAGTAGCCCGGGTTGTCAGCCTCGAAGGCAATCACCACGTAGCCCCCTGCCGGGACAATCACGGTGTCCTTGAGGATCTTTTCTCCTACGTTGGGTCTCTGATCCCTCATGAAGTCGGGCGGTATTCCGTCTTTCCAGTGCGGCTTGCGACAGTGGAGGTCTATTTCGCCGGATTTCGTCGTCCCACAAGTCACGTCCGGGTTGTTCTCGATCAGCTTTCCCGAGCGATCGTACTTGCCGTGTCTCACGGCCACAACGCGGAAATGGTGCCCGTGTAGGTGGATGGGGTGAGAGAAGTCGTTGTAGCGTCCCGCGATGTCCCCTACCGCACTGAGTACGAAGTTCACCGATGGGTTACGATTCTCCGTCGTCTCTTGCTGAGCTATCTCCCGGACATGAATGCAGGTCGGGTAATCAGCATCCTCGTCTTGGCTGTCATTAATTCTGCACACCTTGTCGGAACTGTCCATGTCTCTCGGGTGCTTGTCGTGATCGTACTGGTCACAGTATGTCTGGTAAGGTGTGGTCGGTAGGTGGAAGTTCCAGCCATTAATGGCACTCGTGTCGCTTCTTCCCTCAAAACCAAAGTTGAAGAAGAGGAGATTGGGGTCGTCAACTTCCACGATATCTGGCACATCCTCTTTTGTGTCGAACGCTTTCAGTTCGTCTAAATGCTCACATCTGGTGTACATTTTCCATGGGAAGCTCTCAAACGGGCAGTTGATGGCTTTGCACCGGTTCAGGAAGTTGCAAGATTTGGGACGATCTGGAATGTCGACGTACTTGTTCCAAGGGTCGAGGTCTTGAGCTCCTTCGTATCTCAAGATGGCCTCCGCCATGTGCGTCCCTTGGATGTTGGCCTCCAGAGTTTCTGCTCTGATCCAGTAATTGTTCACTTCCTGGTCTGCATCGAGAATGAAGTCGAACCTCTCGCCGCTGTGGATGATGATGAAGTCCACCTTTACTGGTATGATGTACCGGCTGTCTGAAGCTATCACGATGAGTTTGTGGTTGTCGATGGAAAACTTGAAAGCGTACACGCTTTGGGCTCCTACCAGCCTGAAGCGATACCGATTTCCTTTCGTCACATTAAAATCGCTGAGTATGCTGTACGTCTCCCGCGTATGTCGCCCTTTACCATTTATCAGCCCGGACCAGAATGGCACGGGCCCCACTTCGACTCCGTCGCTGCTCCGAGAACGGATGTTGAGGTTTACGAATTCATTGGGCACTTTACCGATCTCGTTGTTGAGGAAGAACCCCAGGGTGGAGTGGATACGAACAAACACTCCCAAGGAGGACTCCCTCTGCCAGTCTAGTAAAGTGAGGGTGTGGTTTTCGGGACAGTCGTGCACGTGTTCCCCTCCGGTTAGTTTCGTGTAGTCATTCAGAGTCTTCCCTTGTTTATGCTCTTTAACGATAAAAGCTCCGTATAGTCCGTCCGTGCGCTGGGCCCCCACGTGGGAGTGGTACCAGTACGTTCCAGGATTGGGCGCTCTGAAGATGTAATCGAAGTACGCCCCGGGGGTAATCGGGGGTTGGCTCACCAATCCGACACCGTCCATCCAGGGGGTCTCCTTCTGGTGGAAGCCGTGCCAGTGGACGCTGATGGTCTCGCTCGTCAACTTGTTCCTCACTCGGATTCGCACCAGCTGGCCCTCGTACACTATCAGCGTCGGGCCCGGGATCTGTCCGTTCACGCCGATGAACATGCGGTAGGTGGAGCCATCGACAGTGGCCGGGACACTGCATCCAAAATCGCTGAACTCGCCAAATTGTCTGGTGTCTGTTATCAAGGTCTTGTTGCTGAAGCAAGGCCCGTATTCCGGGGGTTTGAACGTGTCCTTGTTGTCAGGTTTCGGGGGCAGTGCGGGCGTGAAGCCCTTTCCGAGTAAGTAGTAGACGTCGCCGGCGCTGTTGCGTTTGGTCGCCTTCGGGTGCACCCTCGTTAGAAAGTCAGAGACGATATTGTCGTGCTCTTGCCGGTATTCGTAGCTTACGAACGTCTGCAGCTCTTCCACGCGCAGCTCCGAGAAGCTGCAGGAGTAGCTGTCTGGGTTGCTATTAGGCTCGTGGCACTCGCAGAACGCCTTTTTATCTGTGCACTTGACCTTCGTGGACAGGAAATCTGCCGTATAGTGCGATTTGTCGGCATTCGCCGCTGCAGGGCGGGCGCCGTTGCTGCTGGTTGTCTTGGTGAGAGTCAGCGAGTGACTGGTGTGAACGAGGTAGGTTGCCATGGACAACAGAAGGAGCTGCCACGTCATGGCATTCATTGGTGGTCGACAACTCTGCTGTTTTAAATAACAAAGAGAGAGAGAGGGAGCAAGAGAATTAAAATAAAAATATTATTAAATTCAGAAAAAGTCTAGCAACCATCACAAAGTTAGGCACCAGTAATTTCAATCCCCCTTTTTTCTTTTCTTTTTTTCAGTCTTTCTTTCGTTCTCCTTTCCTGTGGTTCTGTCTATAATGAGGGCTTATAGTTTCATGAGCTATTTAGTGATGTGTGTGTGTGTGTGTGTGTATTTGTGTGCGTGCGTGTGTTCACAGGCCAGCGGAGGTAGTGATAATGTGGTGCATGTTTGGGATGCAGTCCTTCATCTTCATCTTCACACTTTCAAAGGTCACAAGGACACTGTCACCGTGAGTCACACATGCGCACACACATACGTATTTCTCCAACATTATTTATGATTGAGATAGTTATATAAGACTAGCATACGATACTTATATACATACTACATTTTATGGTTTAAACTCACTTTTGATCTTAGAGGCAGTTTTTCTCGTTTAAACTATTGAAATTATACAATACTTCTTAACTAGACATTTCAACTTCTTGCCCAAGTCCTATTGAGGGGTGTGTTTTACATTTTGTTAGTATATCACCAGGAAAGTTCTAGTACATTATTAACCCTCAGCGCACATGTGCGAGAGGGTTATAGTAGTCGTCCTGTCTGTCTGTCACGCTCTGATTTTGGAAATTACTGAGAATTAACTGTTGATTTACATAGGTATTAACTTACTGAGGACGAAAATGTAGGACTTTTTATTGTGCTACTTTTTAAATTTCGGGCTAATGGTTGAGAAAATGCGAAGCTTTCAGCTCCGTGTAGGTACCAGCTTTTGTGGGTAATGCCCCCTAGCGTCACATCATAATCACGTGAGCAAATACTTTCTTGCAGCTAGTGGTGTAGTTTGCTTTATGCTCAGGTAAGTTAATGGAGTTGAAAGAAGTAAAGTTTCACGTTCAATATGTATAGGGTGAGTGTTTCTGGCTAGCTTAGCTTCTTCTCTTATGAAGACAGCGTTTCCATGTACCATTTTCTTTGCTCAAGCTATTTTGATGCCTGATTAAAATAGCTAACAGATTGCTTTGTTCTTTTAGCTTGGTAGTGTTTAATAGTGCTGAGGGTTCGCACCTTTGATGCTTCATTGACATAATAATAATAAGTCGGCCAGGAATGACTGAATCAATTTCGATTTTTTACGCATTCTAAATTGCATCTACTGAGCAAGTGAACTAATGCACATATGAATATACTAGGCCTCTAATTTACCTCTTCAACAACCTCACAAGTGATGGTGGCCTAATCAACTGTCCCTACTGTAACCTTTAAACTCAGTTCAGTGGTCAGTAACTCAACATGCGAGTTAGGTCATTGAAGCAGGAGAAACACTAATGCTAGGTAAGAGCAACAGAAGCTGCAGATTCCGTAATCAAACAAGCTTGATTAACCCTCAGCGCACATGCGCGAGAGGGTTATAGTAGTGTGTTTGTGTGTGTGTGTGTCTGTCTGTCATCATTCGATTTCATGAATGGCTGAGAACTAACCTTTAAAACAAGTACAGTATGATGACACAGTAGGAAAATTTAAGTCCCTTAAATTGACCACTTTTTCAAATTTCGAGCTAGTTTCCGAGTAAATGCGGAGAAACTTCAGCTCCAAACAAGTGCAAGCTATAGATGCAACGACCCTTACCTTTCAGTACACTGGTTTATGTCATACAGCAGTCAAATGATCACTTATAGTTCGCGTATTTTCTCTTAACCGCGTGAGGCCTCGGTGGGTAGAAGTAATCTGAAGAAGTCTTAGTTATGTAATAATGTGCTGAGGGTTCGCACCCTGGGTGCTCTAGTTGATTCAGCAGCAACAGCTCCTAAATCCTGCCATCTTGTTTGTTAAACTTTTGAAAATGAAAATAGTGAAACTGTTAAAAATTAATTAATAGCATATTTCAATACTTGCACAGCTTCACAAGCTAGAGTACTTTCCCGTGATTGCTAAGCAGTATGAGAGCTAGTTGAAGTTGGTCCAGCGGCAGTTTGTGGTTAGTATACTCAGCAGAGAAAGTTGTTTGTATACCAGCAAGTGAATATGCAGAGAAAATGGCTGACTTTTGCAATATTGTTGAGCTCTATGTGAATAAAGTTGGCAATTACTACTAGTGTAATATGTACAATACTCTCAACAAATAGTAGAATTTTTGGCAATTAGGAAACTATATTATGATGGAAGAGGTACAAATAGAAAGATCCAGGCTGAATTGTCAATATCTAGTTGTCTCTAGTTCCCTATGCATGCATGTAGCACCACATAGTTCAATAGCACATTGCAACATAGTAGCTGACATACCTATAGGTTCCTGTAGGAGATTAGCTCACTCTGCTGGGTGAAGTAAGTTAGAATTTGCAACCTGGAGCTCTGGAGCTGATGAACACTAATAAGAGGCAGGTCTACTGCTAGTTCATTTTATCTTGGTGTTTACTTTTGGGGGTTTGTCCAGACACTCTTATCAGTGTTACCCTATCAGTTGTGAGTGCACTCTTCTCCCGCCTAGCACATCTTTATTTGGGCCTTGATGTGGTTTAGACCTCATAAATTTTTATCATAACTTGAGAGTACCAGGGGATTGCCCTTAGCTGTCCCACATTCAGTTATGGGTCATGTGATGTTTTTCCTTGGCATGTGTGTGTGTGTGTGTGTGTGTGTCAGTTATTTGTTGCTGTTGTTGTTGTTTACATTTGACTATCTGAACAAGTATGGACATAGATACTGATACTCATACTTGACATACAGTTCAGACATTCCTCTATAGGTTGTTGTTTCTGTGTAAGATGACTGGATGTGTATGTATGAGACCGTCTAGTGTAGTGGTGACCAGAAGGTACGCTCTTAGTCTATTTTTAACATCGAACGAACTACTGAAACAGCCTAGCAGTCAATGTTTGAATTGACTGGCCAGAGTGACAGAAATGCAAGTGTGCGGTAAATACGATAAGAACACACAAGGATATAAAAATGAACAATTACACTTAAATTACATTAGCTGCATGTTTATATGGTTTTAAGGCGCCGTGTCTATGTGGCTGTCAGGATGGTTTCCTGACAAGAGGTGACTAGAAAGTTGGTAATTAGAATTGAATTTGAACGCTTTTATTCTGATAGGCAAAGTTTAGAGAGATCTTTTTCATACGTTGTTTTTGTATTTGTTGTTTCCATTGGATGTTATAATAATATTACAGTCAATTTTCTGCATCTTGAATCCTTACAAGTCATTCATGGGACTTCATGTGTGCTTGGATAATTCAATGGCTAAATTTTATATACAAATTTATTTATAACTTGCTATTAAGAATTATCGTAATAATAATTACATGAATGTTTGGTACATAATGATATTATATTAGTTATTTAACATACTGTATATACGTGTGTATATATAGAGAGTATATTTATGTATAATTAGTGACGATATTATCATATCAAACGTTTGGACTCTGTTGATCTTTTCAGTGTCTGGGATGTTCACAATTCAGTGTTTTGAATGTCTTTCTAGAGACTGCTAAGATGCCTGCCTGAATCATTGTTGGAGTTCTGTTAATATTTTTGAGGTCATGGTTTTCAACTAAAGTAAAGTTTAGCTTCCTTTACACAGTGTTTCAGTGAAGATGTGTCTACTCTTTGTGAGTGTAATGAGATAACATCAGATAGCTAGAGCAGCCATGTGACCATCTTCAACACTAAAAATATCCCAGGGTTTTAGAGCTATTTATAGTTTAAAACCTGAACTTTCCTTTTGGTTGGCTGCCAGGTTTAGTGTGGTAGTCAGTGTGCAGGATTCCATGTATATTTTTAGCTGTGGTTTAGTTGTAGTAATATTTGCACACTACAAAACACAGAGTGAGGGGAAAGTTTTACTGGCAATAATCATATTCATGACCCTGCTAACACTTTATTTATTATTACTATCTGATGATGCCAGAAACACTCCCGAGTAGCAAACACTCCCGAGTAGCAAACACTCCCGAGTAGCAGACACTCCCGAGTAGCAGACACTCCCGAGTAGCAGACACTCCCGAGTAGCAGACACTCCCGAGTAGCAGACACTCCCGAGTAGCAAACACTCCCGAGTAGCAGACACTCTGTGAGTAGAGACTTACAAGGTGAAGAGAACTGGTTGAAAATGGAACTTGCTCTGAAGTACATAGATAGTGGTATAAAAATATATTCCCATAGACTTTTTATATTGAGTTTTGGAGAGAAAAAACAACAACACTCTCTCTCCAGTTTTAGCGTATACTTAGGAACTATTTTTAACGGCTTCGACATGAGATTTCTAATGGTGCAAACCCCGGGTGTGTAGCTGCTTCCTTTCAAAAGTTATTCAAGTCTTTTTCTGGCCAACTCAACTTGGACAGACTACAGTAGACACAGTGACTGGGTGTAGAGGGTGACTGGGTGTAGAGGGCGACTGGGTGTAGAGGGTGACTGGGTGTAGAGGGTGACTGGGTGTAGAGGGTGACTGGGTGTAGAGGATGACTGGGTGTAGAGGGTGACTGGGTGTAGAGGGTGACTGGGTGTAGAGGGTGACTGGGTGTAGAGGGTGACTGGGTGTAGAGGGTGACTGGGTGTAGAGGGTGACTGGGTGTAGAGGGTGACTGGGTGTAGAGGGTGACTGGGTGTAGAGGGTGACTGGGTGTAGAGGGCGACTGGGTGTAGAGGGCGACTGGGTGTAGAGGGCGACTGGGTGTAGAGGGTGACTGGGTGTGGGTGAGGTAGAGGGTGACTGGGTGTAGAGGGCGACTGGGTGTGACTGGGTGTGAATGGGTGTAGCGGGCGCAGACTGGGTGTAGAGGGTGGACTGGGTGTTGGTGTAGAGGGTGACTGGGTTGTAGGAGGGCGACTGGGGGTGTAGAGGGCGACTGGGTGTAGAGGGCGACTGGGTGTTGTAGAGGGTTGACGGGTGTAGAGGGTGACTGGGTGTAGAGGGTGACGGGCGCTTATAGAGGGTGACACGCCGAGTTTCGTCAGACCGCGACGGCGACTGGTGTCCAGAGGGTGACTGGGTGTTGTAGAGGGCGATCGACGCGGCCCTCCGTTGTTAGAGGGTGACTGGGTGTAGAGGGTGACTGGGTGTAGAGGGTGACTGGGTGTAGAGGGCGACTGGGTGTAGAGGGCGACTGGGTGTAGAGGGCGACTGGGTGTAGAGGGCGACTGGGTGTAGAGGGCGACTGGGTGTAGAGGGTGACTGGGTGTAGAGGGTGACTGGGTGTAGAGGGCGACTGGGTGTAGAGGGCGACTGGGTGTAGAGGGTGACTGGGTGTAGAGGGTGACTGGGTGTAGAGGATTGTTGACAGTCATTAGTTTTGCTGTTTATTGGTCCTCTGGTCTATGATTAGTTCATTATCTGCATGTCTTCACTTTCGATACGGAGGTGCTATGCTGGAGGATGGTGGTAGTTTATTGAACAGCTCATTATTGGGAGGTGGGACTGAACTCTGAACTCACTCTTCTTTCCTTCCAAACAGACAACTTTCAAAATTTTCTGTGGGTGTGTATGGTATTTCCCAGAACAAAATTAAGGAATTTTCTAATTTCGTTAAAGTAGATAAAAAAAAATAAAGGTCATATATTTTCAGAATATAACGGCCAAAAATAAAATTACTCAGTATCTTGAGGAAAACTGTTCCTTTGTTGTTGCTTTATTTTTATTTTATTTATTTTTTCGTTGTTGTTCAAAATATCCTGTAGTAGCTGCAATAATTCTTAGCTCACTTTCCCCTCCTCCTCCTCGCCTGTATCATCAGGTATAATGCCCTTCCATACGAGTGAGGGTAGAGGTGTTGTGTGTCACTGGTGTGTGAGAAAACATGTGTTCCTTGTCAGTTTATGGGTGACATTGAAATGTACCTTCGAAAAATTCCTATCTAGCTTGTGTTATTCCTAATGTGTACTGTCTTAAACCACACCCATTTCCTGGTCTTCTGATAGTTGTTTTATTTAACATCGGCAGTCTACCGTGTCATATCAATGTGGGGATATGTATTTCAGTATCTTAGGTAGCTGGGTCATAAGATTCCATACTCATTTTTATGCAATGAAGTGGATAATTTGGCTTTATACGGTTTGTGGACCTTTGACTCGACTACAGTGTTAATATAGGTTATATGCGGAGTATCAGTAATCCTAATTATCTGATATTTTAACTCAATGATGCGATTGATTTGATGAATGTGGGTGGTAAATAATTCACTTATGCAACCGTATATTTGGGGAGGTTCTTGTGCCCGATGTCTACACTGTTAAAACAGCTGATATTGGAAAGTGTGAAATTGTTACCAGTCGCAACATGGTAACTGAATCATGGCCGAACTTGTTATCTGCAGGCACCGCAAGCTCTTGTTATTGTTGACGTATCCATGACTACAGTGTGAACACAACATGAGTTTGTTCTGTAGAATAGCACGTGAATAATCTTTCGGTATTCTATCACTAGTTTGGTGCACAATACAAAGTATGCGAGGTCTCCTCAAACTTTATTTAATACTTTGCTTGTACATACAGTATGTACAGTAGGAGACAAAATAAAGTTCAAAATTCTGTTCCGTAGTACGGCCGTAAAACGCTAGTCTTTTTACCGTAGTTTTTACCATTCCGTTCTGTACCGTTTTGACTAAACGGCTAACAACGTATACTAAAACCGTAAAAAAAAAAAGGTTAAGCTTTTCCGCCGATTCACTAATATTTTCTAGCTAGAAACTCTTCCATAGCTATATCAGCAAGCTAAGCACTACGGGGATAGTGCAAAAAAAGCTCGTACAAAAATTTAACTTACTTTAATAAAGCGGCAGACCGAAGTTTCGACAGGCACACAGCTATAATGAGGTCCACATTTCGTAAGTCTTCTGTTAGCTATTGATGGACTTTCAATAGTAAAAAATTTAAGCCTGAGAAGGCCCTTACATTGAGAAAACATTGATACTGTGCAGTAGTCGAGCTAACAATTCTCCGCAAGACAACTTTGAATAGGACGGCTTCAAAAAAATTTTACCTAAGAAGCTCCGCCTCAGGAGCCTGTAAACAATCTGGAACGTTTTATTGGATAAACGATTTTTATAATTTTTTTGAGCGAGGCGTGCAGTGAATGAGAAAGATTAAAACGGTAACGCCGGTTGAACAGAACGGCTATTTTTTACCAAACGGAGTACCGTCCCCCCCCCAACCCCATTTTTTAATCTTACGACGGCCGTTCTACGGAATGGAATTCGGAACTTTATTTTGTCTCCTACTGTATGTACATATAGTACATGTGTCACTATATGCACACGTGCCACTGTATGCACACGTGTCATGACATTACATGTGTTTATTTAGGGCGTGTCCTTTCAAGTTGGTAGCCACGAGTTGTTTAGTTGTTCTCTGGATCGTATGGTCAAGATATGGAACGTGGACGAGATGGCCTATGTGGAGACGCTGTGAGTGATAGGGTTTTGGGTGGCATCGGCGTAATCAATAAGCAGTAAAAAAAAAACATTTTTGTCAGTTCTGACTAGCAGTCAACTTTCCTGTATCTTATACATGTAGAATTTGATAGCCTAGTTGAGGTGGCATCTATCACTGTCTCTCTGTCCCTGTGTGAGACACAATTAGAAATGACCACTTGAATGTAGATAATAGAATTTGGTAGCTAGAGTTGTAATGTTTCCCTCCCCCCTCCCCCTTTCTTTTTTGTGGCCAATAAAAGAGACCATAGACCATTCAACAGCAAATCTTGCCATTGGTTTTGCTTGCCTGTCATTTCTCTAATAAAATTAATCCCCCCCCCCCCCCCCCTGACACTAAGTGGAGTGATAATATGGGATGTCAACTAGGAAGTCATGTCAACTATTTACCATTCACTGCAGGAAACTCTCGTTGTGGTTGGATAGTCATGCTAACCTTTTCATGTTTGTAGTCACATGACTGATACACCCAATATGAGGGGGGGAGGGGTTCACTCCCCTCAGTGACCCCCCAACCCCTACATGCTTTTGGCTATTTTGGGTTAATTTGGCAATATGACTATGGGACACACCCATACAAGATGGGTGGGACCTCCCAGGAATACCCATGGACAATTGACGGCAACTGGACCTATAGCACCAGTGTTGCCAACTTTCAGTGCTCCGATTTTAAAACAAGGCGTGATTCAGCTAATTATCTTACTTAACAAAATTGTATCGGTTCTAAATAACTTTGAGTTGAGATACTAAGTTAATAGGTTTGTGTGCATGTGTGTGTAGATTCGGCCATCAAAATGGCGTCTCTGCAATAGACTGTCTGCAGAAGGAGAGGCCAGTGACAGCTGGAACCAGTGACCAAACTCTCAGAGTTTGGAAGGTGGTGGATGAGTCACAGCTAGTCTTCAATGGACACAGGTTAAGACTATCTCTATTTCCCTTTAACTTTTTAATGGTACATACACATGCTAGAAACTATGTTCAATTACAGAAGTAGGTTGTTGTTGTTGTTGTTGTTGTTGTTTTTTGTTTTTTTTGTTTTTTTTGTTTGTTTTTTTTGTTTTTTTTTGTTTTTTTTTTGTTGTTGATATTTTCTACAATCAATATCTAAAGAAAATATTGAATAAATTGTTAGAGTTAAGTTGTAAGTTTCCAAGTTATTTTTCACTGAAGAAAGCTCTCTTAATAAGCTAGACATGTGTATTGTTCTACTATGAATTGAGTTAATTATTATTATGATTACATAAGTGAGCTCAAAATTATTTGCTGTTCACAACTCTATTATTACTTCTTCTTTTTTTATATATAGATCTTCAATTGATGCTGTGAAGCTTATCAATGAGGAGCATATTGTATCTGGGTCTCAAGATGGGTGAGATAACTTAATTGTTGAGAGTTCATTACAATTAGAAAAGCATTATTACTTGGTTCACTATTAGCGAGTGATAGCACAGGTAACCTGTGCTATTAGGGATCAATAGCGCTCGTAAAGCAATTGAAATAGCACTCGACTTTGCCTCGTACTATTTCAATCGCATTACTCGTACTATTAATCCCAAATAACACAGTTACCCGTGCTATTACTCATATAGGGACAATTAAACGAACGAACATGATAGCTTTACTGTGTCCACCTGTGAGTGCAGGTAATAATTGAATATAGTGAGTCTTTAGCTAAACAATCATGTCAGAAGACACAAGCCATAGTGTACGTATGTGTGTGTGTGTGTTACTTCATTAGATTTGATATACATGTAAAAAAAAAAATTCAATGTAATGAGTATATTTTATTTTTTTTCAGGACTATTGCTGTGTGGAACTTCATGAAAAAGAAACCTCTTGTGAGCTGTAAGCATCACCAGCATGATGACAGTGAGGTGGGTGTGGTCAATGAGTACTGGGTTACCTCGGTGGCAGCTCTGCCCAACACAGACCTGGTGGCATCAGGTAAGGTGTGGTCAAAGACATGTGTTATGTAGTTGTATGTGTTGATACGTCTTGTGTGTCCACACTCCAACTCCAGGTTCCAGTGATGGTGAGGTCGTGGTTTGGAAGTGCGGAGAGAATTATAGATCTCTACATAGACTCTTCTCAATTCCGTTGGTGAGTTTTGAACTTACTCTGTGTAGCTGGTTAGTTTTGTCAGAAGCATGTGTGTGTGTGTGTGTGTGTGTGTGTGTGTGTGTGTGTGTGTGTTTTCTGAACTGAGAAAATTTGCAATAATTATAATGAAATTGTTTTTTTTGCAACGTGCGTATAAGTGTGATTCCCTTTATAATGTGAAAATTATAAGACTATTATGGATATCATAATGTAACAAATGACCACAAAATTCATTAAGAGATGCACCGATACTTTTTTGCCGCTATTCTGATTTACAGATATTTTCTTCCCCTGTGCGGTGGTCAGCCACCACGCAGGTTCTTTGCCAGTCGCAGAGGGTCTAGTTGTCTTAATTCTCATTAATGTGGTTAATATAATTCTAGTAGTTCAAATAATTCACACAAGTCAATGAGTGCAGCCATTCTAACAATCGCTAGACTGACTGAACTGCAGTGAGTCTAGGTACATAAGTCTTTATGTATGAATCAGTTCAAACACACAAACATATAGATGTGTAAATAATAAACAATTAATTAGAGTTCACTGTCAACAGCGATTAAGTTTGAATGGGATCCGCTGTGGGTTCTTCAATAATCCAATTATCACTGTCTGGAAGCTCTGGGGGTATCTCTGATGTTCAAGGTATAGGTTGCCGCCAGGTTTACAACTGCCAGAGTTTCATACAGAGGTAGGAGCGCCCTGGTGTATTCCCTCCCAGAATTTTAGAGTACGATATCCAAAATTAAATTCTATGAGTGGTAAGATTATAAAATCATGCATGTGATCAAACAGCTTGATCAGTGTGAAGTACTATATGTACACTTTCAAGGCATTTGCATCATAATTTGGGGGTTAAAATGGGTGTAGCTAAGTACACCAGTGTTCCCTTCCCTTCACTCTGTACATAAGCGACAAACTGAAGTGTTTCTGAAGCAATTGTTACGGCTTTAGAATCAAATATGATCTCCAATCCTAGAGATGAATTTTGATAGTGTGTGGCAAACCAAGGTTGGCTGTTAAGCAAAGCAGTGTGGCAAGGTTGGCTGTTAAGCAGTGTGGCAAGGTTGGCTGTTAAGCAAAGCAGTGTGGCAAGGTTGGCTGTTAAGCAGTGTGGCAAGGTTGGCTGTTAAGCAGTGTGGCAAGGTTGGCTGTTAAGCAAAGCAGTGTGGCAAGGTTGGCTGTTAAGCAGTGTGGTAAGGTTGGCTGTTAAGCAAAGCAGTGTGGCAAGGTTGGCTGTTAAGCAAAGCAGTGTGGCATGGTTGGCTGTTAAGCAGTGTGGCAAGGTTGGCTGTTAAGCAGTGTGGCAAGGTTGGCTGTTAAGCAAAGCAGTGTGGCAAGGTTGGCTGTTAAGCAGTGTGGCAAGGTTGGCTGTTAAGCAAAGCAGTGTGGCAAGGTTGGCTGTTAAGCAAAGCAGTGTGGCAAGGTTGGCTGTTAAGCAGTGTGGCAAGGTTGGCTGTTAAGCAGTGTGGCAAGGTTGGCTGTTAAGCAAAGCAGTGTGGCAAGGTTGGCTGTTAAGCAGTGTGGCAAGGTTGGCTGTTAAGCAGTGTGGCAAGGTTGGCTGTTAAGCAGTGTGGCAAGGTTGGCTGTTAAGCAGTGTGGCAAGGTTGGCTGTTAAGCATGTGGCAAGGGTTTTTATTTTATTTTTTATTTTTTTTATTCATGACTCGTGGTATGCATGCCAATGAAAACAATTTTTTTTTTAAAGTCCACCTCATATTTAATTTTTTAAGAAGTGATCATAATTGTGATTGTCAATTAGTATGGGAGTTATTTGCTTGTAATGTGTTTATTCAGCTTGGCTTTGTGAATGGCCTGGCGTTCAGCAGTGAAGGGGCGTGTCTGGTAGCTGCAGTCGGACAGGAGCATAGATTCGGGAGATGGTGGAAAGAGTCGGCAGCGAAGAACAGACTGGCCATCATTCCACTGGATAGGAACATTCAATAATGTTTTTTAAACTTATGTTAATTATTGCAAAAAAATTGATTTATAAGACTAATGCTTGATCTCTTAAAATGGTTATTATTGCAAATAAGTAAGTAGGTGAGAGGAAACTTTGTGTCTCTTTAATGGCTACTATTTGTAATGGGTAAATTAGCAAAGGACTTTTATGGGAGAAGGTAGCTAGAAATATGGTACATTTAGACCGTATAGCTAGGCAATAATTAGACAGATTTCACAATCTTTACTCAGAGTTGTCTAGACGTGCCTTTTTTATTTATTTTTATAAATGCATTTTTTTTCTCTGCTGGGTGGTATACCATGAGAGTAAGGAGAAAAAAGTATGATAACATTTAAAGTGTGTAGGTGATTTAAACAGATTCACATTTGTCATGTTCTACATCACGTTTCATCCACATTATTTTTATGACGAATTTTGTTTTCATTAGAAATTTTATCTTCATATAATAAATAATGACTTGACTTTAATTTTCTCCCTTTTCGACTTTTTCAATAGTTCGAATAATTTTGTCCAAAATTCTTCCATCCAGGAGTAGTGTCTGAAGTCGGACAATAAGGTCGGGTTATGAGCAAGCCCAACTGGAACAAATGGTAATCTTGAATTGTAACTGTGCCTGGCAACAAACCGCTCAATAAGTTCAGAAAATGTAATTTCACTTCAGCAAGTCTCATGCTAAAATAGTATTGGTCGTCTACATCACCAATTTCTTTAGCATCTGGATTTCTTACAAAGTTGGCGAAAGAGAGACAATCATGGTATTGTGCCACATCACCCAACCAAATGCATTTGAAACATTTCTGACAAGATTTCCATCTTCAAGAGCATTGCTAAGTGACTGGTCCATACTGAAAAAGTATAATAAGATGACATCTGGATTTATATTGTGTTTCACTAAATCAGTAAAAAAAACAATCGTTCTCTCTTTGATTTTTGTCAGTTTCTACATCAACCCATAGATCAGGAGTATCATAGAAAATTAAATTAGTACCGTGGTAGTTTAACAACATAAGGTTCGACCACTTTTAGTCATTGGTTCAAGCGTTTTATATTTTTTAATACCTGGTTGAGTTTTGTTAGATGACAGTCCTTTAATAAATGTAGTTTTCCAGCTCCAGTCTTCTCCGGCCCATGATAAACGTCTTATTAAGGATTCACCATGACGTTCTTGGTCTGGCGTAGACGTTTTTTACTAGTCTCGCGCGCCGAACCCTTTACCCAAAAACCGCTCCGCTCGGTAGTCTCGCGCGCCAAACCCTTTAGTCCAGTACTTTTGATGCGATATTGTGACAGAGTGGACCAAAGCATGAAACTTAGCACAGTGTTTGTTGAAGGTATGTACAGCAATATTAGAAGGGGTGCCATCCAGATATACATTCCTTTACAATAATAATATGTCTTACAAGAAACTTTGGGCAATATAATCGGCGATACCCGCGAATAATTTTATTTGCGCGCCCAATACAATTATTATAGCGAAAATAAAAAAAACGGCGATATTACAGGCAGCTAGACTATTTAATAGAACTAGCTACAGCTAGCTAGGTGTAGCAAGTTTCAGAGAATTTATTTCAGTAGAATAAAACCATAATATTTCAGCTTGTGGAACCTTGTAGAGGTTACTGAACTGAATGAGGGTGACTGAACAAGGAACTTTGTATAAACAGATGATACAGAATAGGAGATCATTGTGTGGTGGGGCACATCCCCTGTGAATGTTGGACAATTTCTGTGACATGTGAGTTGTACTTGGGAGGTGTGAAGGTGTAGTCATAATTTAATTAGTGGCCCCTCCAGAATAACTGCCACTAATTCAATTATGACTACACCTTCACACCTCCCAAGTACAACTCACATGTCACAGAAATTGTCTAGCTTTGACATGGATAGGTATATACATGAATGAATATGAGCAAGTGCATGCCTGTATTGGTAAGGTTGTATAACATAGCAGACACAATAGATTGAGTTTTCTGCTATAAATTATACAATGCGCTAATTAGCTATATATATCTTTGTACATAGCTATGGTGATTTATCGTGTGGAGGATATAAATTAGCTATACAGGAATCAACTAATACGGCAACTTATTTCAGAGTATACAGTCTGTATTTGTCGTAGCTATACATATATGTGTTCCTATTTTGTAACTAAATGTAGGTGCTCCCTATTTTTATAACTGAATCATTCTCTTTATAGACATCCAGATTATTTGTGTATAATGTCTGACTTTGTGTTTAGATTAACTTTAAAAGCAACATAGCATCTCCTTTTGATGGAGTAGATTTAGTTGCAGTAAATCAACACATTAAACTAGGGCTTCCAAAGCTTTGAAGTAAGATTGTTTTTCTGGTCGAAGAAAATGTTTTAAAGATTTAGTGTTGACAGATTAAATGCTAGGCAGGTTTAATCCCTCTCCAGTAACATTTTTAGTGGGGGTGTAAATTAATTTAAGAACTGAAACTAAACTATTTCTGCTTTTGATTTCTTTCTAAGGGCCAGCTACACTAGCTAATTGCAGTTATTACTTACTAATTGGATATCATTTGCTCTTAATGTTGCAAATCTTTTAGAGGCTTAAATCAACCAAATTCAATGACACAAACTACTGTAAATTCAATACTATATATATATATTAAAAAAATTATGCCAACATTGCGATTATGTTCTTCAGCTTCTGACTTGTTAAGTGTACAAATTGACCATTGTACATTTAAGGTAGCTATCTTTGGAGAGATGTCAGCGAACAAGTCTTGTACCTTAACAACATTCTTACCAAATTCTTTCTCTGCCACAGAAAGAATTTGGAAAAAGTGATTGACTGAAGAAGGTCTTATGATTAGATGTACTGGACAACTTTAATGCATTGTAAACATGTACATGTTCTGGTTGACATTGAAACAGAGTCTTGTGGACATGTTGAGGGCATTCATTAATTATGTTGCTATCAGAATTAAAGTGCCTTTTCATCAATAATATAGCTAAATTACATTAACAATTTAATTCTAGTTCTAATTGATGAGAAAGCTTGTTGTGCATGATCAAAGCTGATTAATACCATCATAACGTTCCTAAATTTTGAGATGGTTCTAAACAGAGAAGCATGGTGTGTTTGTTAAAGGGGGGTAAACAGGATACATTTGAGTGTCAGACATTAAATAGTAGCTATTGTGAATAGGTCTAAGTAGCAAACCAAGCAAAGTGCTCAGTAGCTAGTCAAGGCTAAAGTTATGAAGTAGATAATGGACAAACCAATAGCTATAGATTTAGTTGCAGATATTATTATATTGACAAATTACGTTTCAAATGTAAAAACGAATGAATCAATGAATATAAATGAATTAATGTATAAGCAAAAATAAACAAACAAAAGTATTTTATAAAAAGCCCTGCGCTCTTACCGTCGCGTACGTAAGGAGAATTTGCGCATAAGGATAATCTAGTAAGCAGTGATTAAAAGAAGCTTTTGTAGACACCGATATAGAGTTTGAAAACCAGTCAAATGAATTTCAAGCTACTTTTCGTCTTAGTCATTCAGCTGTATCTGACTGGAAGAGCGTTTACAGGCTTCGTCCCTCCAAATTTATGTTTTGATTGGAGTAGTCCAGCACCCAAGAACGTCTCTGGATCATTCGACCTCATTGAAGCAAGTTGCCTGGGCGGCGACGCAGCCCTTCTCAGCACCGGTGTGTGGCTGAACTACAACGTAACTTATGCGACTCCAGAGGGACTGTACCTCGGGAGCTACGTTAACAGAGTGTGGGTCAAATACAACGCAACGCCATTTTTAGAGTATGGCCAAGAAAATATTGAACAGGCCAGAAACATAACTACAGTACAGTATCACTTTCATCAGCCAGAGCATGGCGGAGGAAGGTGCCATTGCCTCAAAGTGTACTTCAGAGCCAATTGTGAGGATGGAAACAGTATAAATGACAATGGCGAGTAAGTTTCTCCTGTTAGCCAACAGAAAAACAACAACTGGGATTGTGACATTGTATGGAGTAAGGATAATATTGAAATATTTCTACAACTTTAAAATACTCAATTTTATGTAGTTAAAACATGTACATACAGATAACTTGTTGGACATTTTGAGGAAAAAGAAGGAATCTGTCTGCTATACAGTGATAATAAAATTCTAGAGTTTACTGCTCGCTATGAAGTATCATATTTTCAAAATTTTGACATAAGGTTGTGCATTATATGAATGTTAACATTAATCAGAAATATCTAATATCCATAACCATAATACAATTAATACTGATTATTTACTTATTTTTTGCTCAATAATAGGTACATAGCAAACTTTTATGGCTATAGTGTTCAGTATGGCTTCTTTCAATGGTTAATTAGCTGCTCATGTAACGAATATCCACAATTTTTTACGTGCTTCATTTAAGTTAAAAAGAGCTGGATATGAAATAGTAGCTATGTAGATATGGCAACTACTTCATGCGTCTATCTGCCTCTGATTCAACAGAGCACTTCATATTATATTTGACATGTAGTTTGAATTTACTTGAGCTTCAATGGTTGCTACTCTGTGTACAGGTTGTGTAATGGAAATGCTAGCTTTCCTAGGATGATGGAAGTACTCTGGACTCCAAATCAGGTAGACTTCCGCCATGAGGAAGCTGATCAAAATCTGAGGGATCCTCCATTTCAGATGGAATGCAGCAGTAATCAAACAAAGCTGTAAGGAGAATTTTTACTGCTAAAAAATAATAGCTGGAATGATAGGCACAAAGTAGTAGACATGTCTGGCTACATTTAATTAATTGTTCATGTAATAGACCACTTCTCATAGGCCCCGATTAGGCCCTGGCAGATTATGCTAGCATAATTTTGAGCAAAATAGGCACCTGTGAGCAACAGGAATTATGCCAGCAAAATAGGCAAAATTTTCCAATCAAATGAGCAAAATGGGCACCATTTCTCAACTTACCTGAAAAATACCTAGCTATATAAATGTAGTTAGAGTCTTTGCAAAGACTGCACTTTAACAAAAGGCCATATCTGTGCCATAGCCTATATAGTCACTACAGGGCAGTAGTAGCTAGCTATTAATGCATGTGACCTCCAAGGTCAAAGTTTAGTGTGCGTTAATTAGAAACCCACCTGCCACGTGACAAGAAGTAATATTATACTAGAGCTAGCTAGCTACTTAGTAGATCTAGTTGGATGGCTGAAGCCTCTGGCACTAGTTCAGGGGCCTCTGGACCATCAGAGAGTCAAGAAATTGAACTATCTAGCGATTCTGAAAGTGCCATTGTAAGTGGAGCCTGCACGCCAGTGGAGTCGAGCTCAACATCTGCGGACTCGGGAAGAGTGATCACCTCACTTCTGGATCGGCTCAAATCGCCTGAGCCCTCTCACTTGGCCCGAAAAAGGACGATTACAGGCAATATGCCTCCTGTAGGAAAGAAAAGAGGAAAAGGCGCTACAGCTGGTGACCCGAAGTCAGTGTCACCAGCTGAAAGAGTAAAAGCATACCCCAATGAACCCTTGACAGTGAGCAATAAAAAACTGTTTTGTTCTGGCTGCCGAGAACAACTATCCCTGAAAAAGAGCTCGATAGAGCTTCATCTGAAGTCGCTGAAACACGTAAAAGGAAAAGAGCGATTGGCGTCGAAACAAAGGAGGCAGTTGGATATTGCGGAGTCACTTAAAAGATATGATGATGAAGTCCATCCATCGGGAGAAATGTTACCTGTGTCTACCCGTGTTTACAGAGTAAACGTAGTGACTGCTCTACTAAAAGCCGGCGTGTCTCTCAACAAACTGGACAGTTTTCGAGAAATATTTGAGGAAAACGCATTTGCTCTTTCTGATTCATCGCACCTTCGTCGTCTCATACCATTTATCTTGCAGGATGAAATGAGTAAGTTGAAAAAAGATATTCGTGGGAAGAATGTGGCAATCATTTATGATGGAACGACTCATGTGTGTGAGGCCTTCGTGATTGTTTTGCGTTATGTTGACGATGATTGGGTCATAAAACAGCGTGTTTGTCGATTGATGCTTCTAGCAAAGTCTATCACCGGTGAGGAACTTGCTCGGCAGCTCATAACTGTTGTAGCTACTGAACTGTCAATTGCACCTAATATGGTTTTAGCAGCAATGCGTGATCGTGCGTCCGTGAATGATGTGGCAATGAGGACCATATCCATCGTCTATAACCAGATATTAGACGTAGGATGTTTTTCCCATACTTTAGACCATGTTGGGGAAAGAATGAGAACACCCATCTTGGACGACTTAACAAAAGCATGGATTAGCTTGTTTGCCCATAGTCCAAAGTCCAGGCTTGCATGGAGGACCCAGACTAGTCTTCGTACACCTACCTATTCTGCCACTAGATGGTGGAGTAAGTTCGAAGTCATCTACCAACTGCATAAAACCTTTGGAGATGTGTCGTCTTTTCTGCATAGGGATGATTTACCTCCAGCTACCACTGCAAAACTACTGAGAATTGTTGAAGATGAATGTATGTGCAGGAAGCTGAAAATGGAGATTGCTATAACGGTAGATGCAATGGAAGCATTCGTCAAGGCAACGTACAAGTTGGAAGGTGATGGGCCAATAGCACTAGTTGCATATCAACAAATAAGTCTTCTCTATTCACATGTGTCATTGGAGCACTTTCCCAATGTAAACGCAGTTGCAAGATCACTAGCCAATGGAAATTCTACACATGAGAGGCAATTGATAGACTATGCTAAAGCTGCTTGTGTTCCTGCCTATGCTTACTTCAAGGAGAAATTCGACAACGATCTCAGGCCCATTGTTCTAGCCTTCAAATCGGCACGTTACCTTTCTCCCTCAAAAGTGAATGAACTTAAGCCAACTGCTAATGATATGGATTCCTTTGCTGCCTTTCCATTCCTGAACACAGAAGCAATTAATGGCTTGAAGTCCGAGTTACCTGAGTATCTTGCGGCAGCTGAGGATGTTTCAGATGAAGTTGGTGTCCTTATGTGGTGGAAATCGCACGAGGGAACACTGCCAAAATGGAGTAGCACGTGCAAGAAATTGTTGTTAGTGCAGCCTTCGTCCGCGGCTGCTGAGCGTGTTTTTTCGTTGCTGAACAATTCCTTCTCCTCTCAACAGGAGTCTGCTCTAGAAGACTATATTCAACTGTCAGTTATGCTGCAGTACAATTATCGAAAAACCTAACATTTTTTTTGTCATCTTTGTAAATTATTGTAATAATTTGTGTGTTGTTATGCAAGAGAATTTTTAATTATTTGCTATGTAGGCACGACAAAAAATGGGTTAAATTGAAAAGCAAAATAGGTGGAAAATTGGAGAATAAAGGAAAAGCAAAATAGGCAAAAATTTGAGCATAATCTGCCAGGGGCTAGCCCCGATGCCCTAGCTGTAGATATATCTGTAGGTATGTAAGTCAAAGTAGTACTGATTTAGCTAACTATTACTGTAAGATAATTTGAACAACAATAACACGAGAAGTTATGTCGACTTCACACAAAATAAATTCAATCATCTGGCAATCAAAATTGAAATATATAGGAATTGGTTTAATAAGAAGCAACACACCTTGTCATAGCCAAATTTGTCAGCCCTATAAGATGGCATTATGACATTAAAACTTTATATGAAATCTTAATCTTAGCAGAATGCATTTAAATTTTCTAAAACTGTAGCTTTTTATCCTCAAATTGGGCAGTGTAGATTATAAATATGTTTTTCTTATTGATACAACTTATTGTATGATCATGTTCACCTCATTTGAGATCATAATGGCACAAAAATAAATTCTTGATGTGTTTTCTCCAAACAAAACTTGTTGGGAGAACAAGGAGCAAACACATTACAATGTTCATAGCCTTTTATCTAGCACAATTGCAGCTTCATAGGGAATCATGTAAAAATATAATGCGGGTAAACTGGTCTGTGAATGCAAATTACTTATAATAAACATTCACACAAGAGCAATACATTGATAATATATATCTCTTCATGACAAAACTGTGCTCGATGCAACTGCTACTTGTAATTTTTAATTTGGCTTTAGCAAGCACTACGAATTATACATTTAAAATTTGGAAACACTCTATTACTTTGCTCAGTAAATGTCCATTCTTATAACCACACCCACTATGAGGTAGATTTCTCAACTACATGACTAGCTTGTTAGTTTTATGTCAACATGATCGTCTATGGGTTTGCTGACACATGTTCAATCTTTTTGTACAACTGTATCCATGGGAGTTGTCAAAAGCATATGATATATGAATGGTTTGTGTCCACCAATGTTCAGTGAACTGTGGAAAAGAGCGAAAGAATGCTTTTGATATTTACCTCAACTGGTCCAGTAGAGGTGTGGCTTATCACCGTAGGGGACAGAAGTGTTTGGAGTTAACAACTTATCAATAATTTAATATTACTGTTATAACTGTAGGATTATTGATTTCACTGTGTTTACATCTTCCAAAAGTCCATGTGATCCTTTGGAAAGTCTTGGTCGAAAATTCTTCGGTGAAGGTATCGAACTTGCTATTCGTTTTTCCTCGTTTAAAGAATGGGTACCACTTACGTATGTTTACATATCTGGAGATGACACTGCAAAGATGCGTGGCTTCAGAATTCATAGGAGAGAGAATCTGGTGTATGACGAGGCAAACCGTCTGTCAGTGAATGTGTGTGGGTTTGACGTAAATGACACGTTTCGGATTCGCTGGCTGCAGACGTCTTTTGTTGCTCTCACCATCGAATACCCTCGGGATGTCTGGAGTCTTGACGACATCAGTGTTTATGTGGAGAATGGAGATACAAGAGTAGATTTAATCGTGGATTCATTTGAAAATATTACACAGAGGTATATAGTATAAGAACAATAAAATATGTCATGTCATGGTATAGTTTGTGGACTAAATTTTCAACTGAAATACTTTAGGATTTATTTGAAAGAAAAAAGCAGAAAACAAATCTTTGTAGTATAATATACTACAAAGAAAAATTGTGTCTTCTGCTTTAATATTATTGTACTGTTTGATGAGTAAATAGAGTGAACTAATCCTTAGCTCTGTAACCGGCTAGGTTTTTTCTTGAAAAGCAGTTCTTTTAAAGATAGCATTAGCTCATGAAGTATTTGACACTATTTATATTATTTGTAATACTTGAGTAATAAGTAACAAGAGCACAAATACTTTAACCCTTTCACCGCCAAGTTTACATGGGACTTGTATTCATAATAGACCAAATTATATATACCACTATAAATTATGATATTTATTCTTCAATAGCTAAATTCAATCAGTATTATTTATAAACTGTTCTTCTTTTAAATAAAAATTACTAAAATCTCCTTGCTGTTCTACTAGTAACTGCTCATCATCTGTACTCATATCATCTAAAATTGAACGGTCTGCCACAGTATCTGAAAGATAGTCAAGAGAATATCTTGATAATAATTGTTGGCCCATGAAAGCAGTAACTGCTTCTGTTTCTCTATTTTGTTCACCTTCACTGAAGCTATCTAATAGGCCGAATACATCGTCACTATCGTCACTATCCAGGACACACGCCAGGACCTCGTCTTGCAATAGCCTCGCCATTTCTTTACTCAAACTTTGAGGAAGTATTACCCTTAGTTACCGTTGACGTAATTATTCTATATTAAGAACAGTTTCTAAAGCTTTTAAGCTTTGTTGCGTGTCGATAGCATGAACGGTTGATTTTTTATACTTTTTTTTAAACACGGCCGTACCGCTGAGCGCCATATGGCGCTTATGGCGGTGAAAGGGTTAAGTGGACCAATTCAAAATCACTAGCAATCAGAATCTGCTAATTTTAGAGTACTTCATACGTACAAGGACCATGACTTCTATAACAGACCCTAAGCACTACATTTATAGTATTGTGTATACTGGTTGTTGCTTTCCTAGACAGGTTTATTTAGTCATTATATATATATATAATTATATATATATATATGTTAGGACTAGTTGACTTAGCGGCATGCTTACAGTGTAGATTTGCTAAAAATATGGTTGGTATCTTCTATAACAGACCCTAAGCACTACATTTATAGTATTGTGTATACTGGTTGTTGCTTTCCTAGACAGGTTTATTTAGTCATTATATATATATATATATATATATATATATATGTTAGGACTAGTTGACTTAGCGGCATGCTTACAGTGTAGATTTGCTAAAAATATGGTTGGTATCTTTTCTTAAACTTCTTTGTAAACACTTGTACAAAAAATACTTTATATGAATTTTCAAAAATATTTCTCGTTAATTTTTTTTATTAGGAAAACTGTATAACTATGCAACTTATAATTTCAGTATAATTAATTGGAGGTACAATAAAATTAGGCATAATTCAATATTACTATTTGCAAGCGTCTGTGACAAATTTTTATTTATGCAGTGAAATAAATTGGAACCCTGATAATGTACGGAATGGAAAGATAGATACATACTGTAGCAGTCACAATAGTACAGCTATGGTGTTTGGCCAAAACAGTGTCAACCAAGTCAGAGAAACAAGTTATAACAACAATAGTCGTTCCTTATTAACTCAGCCAATATCGCTTTGCCATCCTCCACATGTAGCATTAATTGAACATTGTTCATCTGCAGTCTCTGTTTCTTCATCTGTGGCACCTTACCAGGTACTATCCAGCACAGTGAGCATGAATGCAGTAAACACAAGTTCAATTCAATTGGATACTCAACATATTTCCTCTACAGTCAAAATATTATCCACAAATTCAGAAATGAGCACGTCTTATGCAATTGAATCCAGTCATCTTCCAATGAGTTCTTCAATAACTAGTAGTCCATCAAGTACTAATTATGTGGCCGAGACATCTGAGGTATCTCCAAGCCCCTCAATAACTCGTCATTATACCCCAATAACATCCACAAAACTTCCTGATGTCTCCACTTCTGCAGTTGATTCTACTGTGAGTGTGGTAACTCCTAGTTTTAATGGTTTAACTGACCAAGAGGCCATCTTGTTAGTAGAAAGTGAAGCAGTCGAGCAGGTAGGTGTTTCAAAACTGGAGTTATTGTACAAAAAAGTGAAATTAATTCTGTTAATGTTTATTAGATAATTAAAGATAAGCAACTCTTAGAAATCTTCAATACAACTGTAAGAACCAATCTATCACTGCAATAGTGTCATTACATGGGTTATTTATTATGCAGAATAATAGGAAAAGATTGTCACTGCTACAGAATGTCTCCAGTGGGGGAGGAAAACCAGTTGTGGCCATAACATACCTTCTCTATGATACTGTAACTGCTATTGGCAGTGAGGCAGATACCATTGACAGATCTCTTACAGAGGTATATTTCTGGTTCAATAGTGTGTTTGATGATGAACTGAACAGCCGTTAAATAATTCATAATGCCCTATTGTACTGATATCCTGAAGTCTGAACAATGTACCAAGAGATACAGAAGTTATCATGTCATTCAATTATGTTTCTCTTTGCTTTATTTAACCTGTACATTCAAACTGTGGTCAGCTAAGCCTTCACATTCATGGTGTTATCAAATTGTAGTAGCACTACAATTTGTCATTTAAATAAAACCGGAACACCATATCCAAATGTGGAACACTGCAAACTGAGTAAACTGACCGTGTGTTATAGATGCACTTGACACTTAAATTAGCTTGTTCTAGAACATTCTATTCACACATGTGTGTATTGAGCATGTGCAGTGTAGCACTTTTTTTTTTATGTAACACCCGTGGGTGGGCTGGCTATATGTAATGCATAGCTAGTCCACTTAGTCTCACCTTATGTTCACCTTCACCTCTCTGAGGTTGTATATCTAAGATATTAGTTGCATCTGTAACTGCCTGGATGGGTATTTAGAGAAGCTATTAGTTAGATGATCATTAGTTGAGTTCTGATAGTTTTAGTATAAATTTTTTTTGTACTTCAAAATGCCTAACTAGTAGCTCCTCTAAATATTTGAATGAATAATGTGTGTAATGGTTATATTGCAGAAAGTCCTTCAAATAGGAGATGCTGTGATTTCTCTTGCAGCAACTGCTGCTTCAAATGTGAGTTTATGAACACCAAAGATTTGTTCATTGGATATTTTTCCTTGAGTATTTCCGCATCACATGAGCCTTATATCTCCCAATTGGATGCTTGCATATTGAGTGCCCCAAGGCGTCCGTGCATATTAATTCTGAACAACTGTAATTAGGTTTCACCCCCATATTGTACAATGAGTGTAATAAATTGTTTACTATACATTGAATATTTTTTCTAGAATGATTGTGCTTCAGGGCCTCATCATTCTAAAGTAAATCCAATCTTATCATCTAGACAAAAAACAATAAAAAACTATGGTAGCTACATGTAATAATGTTAAGAGAGTAATATCACAATATACAAGCCCTGATAAAATTGAATCAAGTGTGATGCATGATTCATCTTAGATAGTATGAGTGACTAAAACCCTTCTCACCAATATTTTTTCTTTTTTCTGTAGTTTCCCAATACACCTTGTTTGATTTATTTTTCCTGTCATCATTATAGGCAATAATAACCAAGGAAAATTTTTTTAAGAGACCTGCCTACTCATTTTACACTTTCTTAGCAGACTAAAGTATGTCAAAGCAAACAAGATGAAATGTATCATGCCAGTCTAATTTGCTCAGTTTATAGAGTTGCTGTACTCTTTAAATAAGATAGCCAACTTTTTGATGTACCTTAACAACTAATTGCAATTATTTAATTTATTACATTTAAAGTAGTTCAAATAGTCAATTCATTATAAAGTTACTTAATAATTCATTGGGGACTACTATCATTTTTTATTAATGAGATTTCACGATTTAACTGAAAGAATACACTTGATCACAGCTGTAGGATGAGGTGACCATAGTAACGAGAGTGCATCACAAAGGACGAACCAAGGAATCAACTTTAGAATGGCTATTTAGTTATTACAAAACTTGGCTAACATTAAAATTTCAAAATATTATGAGATGAAATATCATCAGTTAGCGTGCGCTCGCCTATTATCGCCACTTGCGAGACGTTTGCAGCCACAGCCTTGGAGTTTTACCGATTCAACGGCTATAAATAGACTTTAGGGAAAGTCCCACTACGTGGGCTTCCGGTATTAGTGGTATAGCACCGTAGCTTTACCTTACCGATCTGTAGAGTTAATTTTGTACCGCTTGGTCGGTACTGGCGATAATAGGGAGAGCTCGGGTATTATCGCCACCAGTTATTTTTACCTTTAATTTCAATTATTTAAATTGCAAAAGCAATTGTATGGTATTAACATAATATTAGAAGAACAAATAAAATGAGAAAGTGCTACAAAACTATTTACAGGTTGAACATATATATTTTTTAGATGATTTTGGACAAGATGTGTGGAACCATTCCCCACACTTATCACAGTCAATCCAGAAAACAATTTTTCCATGATGATTAGGAGGCTCCCTTTCTCCACAGAGACCACTGGTGATTCCACTGTCCTCACTGTCACTACTACTGCGTGAATTGGAAGTGTCACGGAAGCGTGATGGGAGACGACCTGATCTTGAGGATGATGAACGACTATGTAGAATGTCATCTTCATCTGTACTACTTTCTGATGTCTCCTCTTCACGAACTCGTTTTTTTCCTCTCTTGCCTATGGTTTTTATGCTCTTTCCACTAGTTTCTCCCTGTCTTTTCTTTCCTTTTTCTTCTGCCTTTCTTTTTCTTTCTTCTTGTCGTTTAAGTTTTTCCTCTGCACACTTTTTCTTTTTCTTTTGCGAGGAACGTTAAATTGTTTTGCAGCTTTTGACACAGTTGCTTCACTCTTCTTTACAGCTTCTAGTGCTTTCCCCATGTCTTCTTCATTCCACTGCTTCCTCTTGGACATTATCAAGCTGAAAATAAAAAAAAAAAATATGCAAATTAATAGCTAAGCACCAGAAAGCTAGAACCAGCACTGTGTTTAGTTATCTGACCAACCTGCTAACCACAACATTTCAAACCAAGCTAACTCATCACCATTTTTCTAGACAAACACAAAGTACAAACTTGCCAAATTACTGCACAGAGTTACCTATCAATGCCTACTTCCCTATGAACTTACTTTGATATACAGCAGTAGAACACAAACTCCGCTAACGTCCGTCGCCCGAACTTAGTACACAAGAAAAACTTAAGGCCCACAAACTCGGCTTCACCTCGTCTTCTCCCAAGGCGCAACACAATGCAAGCGGTGCAAATATTGAAGCACGTGATTAGTATGATGTAATGGTGATGAGCCAGCGCCTCTCCATTGTGTTGCTAAGCAATAAAAAGCATTTGGCGATAATGGGGGGGCTGCGGCGGTTGGCGGTAATAGGCGAGCGCACGCTATCACCAACAAGCTATTGCAGCAATATTCCTGTTCAGCAGTTGGATGTGTTAAATATATTTGTATAAAATACACGATTTTCCTATAAATGTGTTCCTTAATTACTTGTGTTTAGTTGTCAGATACTTCAGCTGCTATAGTGGGGACATCACTACTGCTGGCAATAGATCGAGCTGCCCTTCTGTCAACTCAGCAGACTTATGCCACAAGCAACATAAGTAAGTTAAGCAAGCAGATAGTTGTGTATTCAATATTATACTACATTTATATTGACACAAATGTTAAGAATGTTTAGAGAATGTAAGGAAGGCAAGACTTAAGCATGCTGTTAGGTAAAGGGTCTTCAAATTGTGGATTTGATCCATTATTATTTCTAGTAGCGTCCTGGAACTGAAAGTACTCCAAAACAACTTTTTTAACTTTTTAAGTGTAATTTTTACTACTCATTGCCATTCATGCTCATAGTTTTTGCTTCTTAATCATTCCGATCCAATGAGTTAGCTTCTTTGCTAGCTATGTTACAGTGGAACCTCTGAACTGAGAACAATTATGGACCAGGGATTCCCTTTCTTTAAGAAGTGATTAGCAGTACATTGCATTCTGGAGGGAGGGGGTAAGCAGAACTATTGTTCAATAGAGATGGTTTTCCCTTTAGAGAGTTCACTATGTAAGGTTCTGTTGTAGTTTCAGACTAGTCATTCACCACTTTGTAAGTATGCCCAAAGTTTCAGGTTTCTTTGCAGCGTAATTATAATTCAGTTATTTAAAATATCAAGAATGTTTTCTTTCACTAGTCCTGAATGTGAATTCCTCATCTGAGGCGTCTAATATCATTAGTAATGACATCACTGCAATTGACACTTCTGATCTCAAAGATTCACTTCCTCCGCATTCTTCATTGAAAATTCCAAGCAAAGAACTCAGTAAATTTGCCAGGAATGGAGTCTTAACTACACAAGCTACTTCATTGAGAAACTTGGCATCACTTTTTCCAGAGGAAATACAAAAGGAAAGTGAAAGGTACTTAACTAAGCCTTCATATAACATAAAGCAGTAGTAAGTCTAAAAGTGATGACATTTATTAGTATGTAGCATGTTTTGCTGTTGCAATAGTTATTGTACTGTATGATATTTGCACTAATATATAGTGATTTGTGTTAGTTATAATGTATTCAGGCTTATGAGAGAGTTTTATGCAATATTTTCCGGTAGATAAATAATTATCTTGGGATTCTTGTTAAGCATTGTGATCCAGTATTAGATCTATCCTTTCCTTTGTTTTTCAGATTCAAACTTGTATCTGATGTAATTGGTACTTCCATTCATTGTGGAAGTTCAACTTGTCCAACTAGTCATCTCTCTTTGACAAAACCAGTTCAGATTGTGTTCCAACATTCGAGTGAATTGATGGTATGGCATTATGATCCAAACTATCAAGTACTTACTTTATTATTAAACTTACTTCACAGGAAACTTTAAATTCATCGTTGACAACGGCATGCGTATTCTTGAATATTCCAAAGCGGTACGGGTGTCAAGCATGAATCAAAATACTTATGTTATCACATTTTCAAAAAAATTCTAAATGCAACTGTAAAAATAAGTACACTTATTTTTTCTGTCTAGGTCTTTCCTAAGTCTTGGACGTTGGTCCAGTAGAGGATGTAACAAGAACTCGGAGTTGTCGTCCAGCAAAATGACAGTCTGTGAATGTGACCATCTCACTCACTTCGCCATATTGCTCAGTCCCAGTCCTCCTACATTCAGCCACTCTGTTGGGCTCTCTCTGTCTATTGTTGGATATGTGGGTGTGGCTATATCAGTTGTTGCCATGGGACTGACTCTACTCGTATTCGTATTTTTGAAGTGAGGTGTTTATGTTCACTGTTTTAACACACATTTAGTATTTTGCTCCCCCCCCCCCCCCCCATCCCCATTTCTACAGGTCCCTGTACACAATGAGGAATTTCATAACCGCAAATCTCTGCATCAGTTTATCAGTGGCACAAATCTTGTTTGTAACTGGAGTAAACAGGACCGGAAGTGGAGGAGGAGAGGTCCCCATTCACTGTCAGGTCATAGCAGTCCTCCTCCACTACTTCTTCCTGGTCTCCTTCATGTGGATGCTAATGGAGGGAGTGTTCCTGTACTTGACGCTCGTTAAAGTGTTTGTACAGCACACCAAGCAGTACTTGGTGGCATTCATGTTGATTTGCTATGGGGGACCTGTTCTATACTTGGGAGCGCTAACTCTACCACTGGGATTTGTGCTGGATAGTAGTCCTCATTATGGCTATGATAGAGCGTATGTAAACATTAATAGTAAAATTAATTTTCCCTTATATTGTTTGGTATTAAATATTTGGAGTCATCCCATAGTTAAATAAAAAGATTATCAATCTTAGATCCATTTTCTCTCTTTTTTCTTTTTACAGGAAATATAATGTAATTATATAGTTATAACTTAACCGGATGCTCAACTTCTACCTAAGTCCCTCTCCTCAGGGGCCAATAAGTCCCTCTCCTCAGGGGCCAATAAGTCCCTCTCCTCAGGGGCCAACAAGTCCCTCTCCTCAGGGGCCAATAAGTCCCTCTGGGCCAATAAGGAATGGCACGAAATAGAAACTTTGTGTTAAGCCTTAATTATTATAATAAAATGTTTATTATAATATTACATTTATTGAGGGATAAAATGGAGTAAAATTGCTAATAGCTATTACAGATGAGAATGACCCAATTATCAATGTTGTATTTTTACCATCATTTGGAAACTGTAGTAATTTCACAATGAAAGAATCATTTGTTTTTTGCAGCTGCTTTCTTAGACCAGACTCTTACTTTGTGTGGGCCTTCATTGCTCCAGTCATCCTCATTTTTCTTGTCAACATTGGCTTCTTCATCATGGCTGGGGTGATAATGTGGAGGCATCAAAAAAAACAAAGGGACAAGAACAGGTTCCAGCATGTCTGCAACTGGCTCAGATCTGCCCTTTCCCTGGTCGTCATCATGGGACTGACGTGGATACTGGGTCTACTTGTGGTGGAAGTGGACGAGTTGGCCCCACTGGCCTATGTGTACACCATCTTGGTGGCCTTCCAGGGATTCTTCATTTTCCTCATGTATGTAGTCTTCTCCAAGGTTGTTCACCAAGCATACGGGAAGTGGTGGAAGAGCAAGGTCAACAGCTCAGCAACTCTTTCAAAATACTTTGGAGAAAGTCATCACTTTAATGAGAAGGTTATTGCTTAAAAATTAAATGCATTATTGTATAAGTCATTGATTAAAAAGTGTAACAGGCAACATTTTTTTATTATCAATTAAATAATTAATCAATGATTAATTCATTAAAAGTTTATATATTTGTGTATTTAGTTTTTATATATTCATTTGTATATACTTTATATATTTTACTTTCTTTATAGAGAAGCAAGAGTATTTCTAAGAACATGGTTTCGACGAATGGATCAACTGTAATGACTAAACCTAGCCTTATGAATTTCTCTTTATCCACCAGGGATTCAATTCACCTCTCCACTGTTAAAGCTGGAGAAAAAGACATGGTGAAAGTGGACTTCTCTCTAGTGATAAGAAATTCGGTGACTGAAGGAAGCGTGGAATTGGAGACTTGTAAAGAGAATTGTAAAGATGGCAAGGAGCAAGGAACAGCTGAACGTATTGAACTAGGAAGAGATGATGGTTGTAAGGGAGATATAGAGTTAAATGAATCTGTCAGCAGTTGTAGAGCACAAACACTGGAAAGCATTAACAAAGACAATGAAGGAAACATGGAGAAGGAGATGTTTGATATTGAAAGCAATGAAGGAGAAAAATCTGGATCTGAGAGCGCCTGTAACTTTGATTGCGAAACGGATATTTTGATGTAAAACTTTTTGTGATTTAAAACAGAATTTGTTGTTTTTGTATTAAACATGCATGCTTTTGCTTTTAAGAACTAAATTACTGTCAAACTATTTTAATGTTATTCCATAATTAAAGTATAATTATGATGTGTAATTTTGTCACAATTAATATTTTTGTAAGTCAAAGTAGCTATGGACGGTGCAAGACATTGCATAAATAGTTACAATTTCATTACTACAAACAATACTTTGTCTGTTTTTATGATCATGTGACACTTTTTCTCTTCATTTCTTTATTCCAACACATTTGTTGTTTTACTCTTATTCTTAATACGTCAAAATAATTGGCTAAGTGTGCATGCACGTACCATCATGAGGAGAGTACTGGGGTGGGTAAAGATAGCACTAAATGGCTGGTCCCTTCTTTTACGGCCTGCATAAAATTATCGACCAAATGCTAAGGGAGTTGGTCTATAGCTATATTTCAAAGTTATTTAGAAATTCATACCATAATAAACACTTTCAAGTTCTAGTTTTAATGAGCCAATCATCAATAGGGAGTTTACTTGAACGTGAAAGAATTTTTATGTAGCTATAAAATGGTTTCTTTGTATGTATGCATGCTATACTAAGTAGTTAAGCCCATTCATGTATTCTATGTAGCTAGTTCTAGTTCCTTGAACCAAAAATACAGTCCTTAGTTGCACTCTGTAGTAAGTAAAATTAGCATTTAAATGTCACAATAAATCCATGCAGCTCTTTACTTTTAATGGCATGTATATACTGCAAGGATGGTTGGTTATAAGCTGTACAATACTCTTATATTATTTATAGTATTTAATTTGTAGAAAAAATGAACAAACAAAAACTGATCCTGAATCCTTTCCAGAAGGCTCATTTAATTATGCATAGTCTAAAAAATCACACACCATAATTAGCTATATTAGCTACCTACATACAATTCATTTATACTTTGTAATGATACAATATTAAAAAGTCTATAAACCACTATAGTCTTTTCAGTTCTAACATCATCGCATATTTTGAGATCTAAGAATTTATTTGTGGTAGTAACTGAAATAAAATCTAATATTATTTGGACACTGTAGCATCTAAAGAATCTGTAACATTTAATCAATCGCCGACGAAAGTGAATTCAGCAGCTAATAAGTCACCTAAAGCTTAGGTATAACACGTGAAGTTCCGCTTATAATTATTACTGAATGGCTTAAACTTGCGCAGAAATAGTAGCTAATAACATTCGCGCATATTGCAACATCTCAGGTAGTTTTAGGGTTCGCAACACCTGCTATTCGCGCAGTCTACTGTTCCTCTGCGTCAACCTAGCATGGAAAAGCTACTTTGGGTTTTGGCTTTGACCCAGGTAGCGTTTGGAAATCCACCTGTCCCTATACTGGAAATTAAGTGGTTCAGTCCAGAGCCTTATGGTACTACATTAAGAACTCGTAACCTAGATGGTGCTTGTCTTGGTGGAGATGCAGCTTTACTGAGTACAGGAATATGGCTGAGCTACCATATCCAGTCGACTATAAATGGTAGTGAACACAATAGTACTTCTGGCAGAGTTTGGGTTGAATACAATGCTACAACACCAATGCTACCATATCAAAATATTTCCAATAATGAAGTGTTGAAGAGAGTTAATTTTTCAATTTATCAACCGGAGCACGGTGGAGGAAAATGTCATTGTCTCACAGTCAACTTTATTGTTGGTGGTAGCTATTATGACCACAGAGAGTAAGTGAATCCTGTAGATATGTGGGGTAGGTGACAACTGATGCATGGAATTCTATGAAGTTTATTAACCTGTGCTTCTATTTCATACAAGGTTGCTAGCTATCCAGATGAAAAATTCTTGATGTTGAGGCTTAAAAAAAACAAAAACATCATGTAGTTAAATACAAATATAATTGTGTATGAATGTATTTTTAGACTGTGTAATGGAATTGCTACTTCTCCACGAATATTAGAAGCAACTTTGGAGTGGACACAGTCACCACAAGTCATTTGGTATGATACTATAGAAAGTGGACCTTTAAAGGAGGTGCCTATTCATTTGAATAATTGTAGCCACAATCAAACCCGACTGTAAGTTAATTTTGAAATATAACAGTACATACATATGCTGATAAAAATATGATGAATACATGCATAGAGCAATAGTACTGAAGAAATTTGGTTATTAGCTAGTATCTTAACAAAATAATATTGTACGTATACTGCTCAAAAAATTAATGAAGCACCAAAGGTGCGAACCGTCAGCGCTACTAAACACTACCTAGCTATTACAATAATATGATCTCGGCTTCCAAAAGAACAAGCAATCTATTATCTATTTTAATCAGGCATCAATATAGCTCGAGCAATGAGAATGGTACATGGAAATGTTGTATTCATAATAGAATAAGCTAAACTAGCCAGAAACACTCACCAGTATACATTGTCAACGCGAAACTTCACTTCTTTCAACTCCCTGAGCATAAAGCAAACTACACCGCTTGCTGCAAGAAATTATTTGCTCATGGATTATGACGCTAGAGAGCGTTACCCATAAAAGCTGGCAGGATGACTACTATAATTCTCTCATGCATGCACACTGATGGTTATTTAGGTTAGAGGGAGTGGTTGATGATGAAATAGAAAGGGAGTGATGGAGGAGGAAAATCTCGGATTGTCCTTCTTCAAAGAGAAAAGAGAAACCAATTTCCATCTGATACTGGGGAAAAACGATTGTCTAAATAGTATCATGCATGTCCACATTTCATAATATTCTTTAATTTCTCACATCCATTGTACATGCAGACATTACTTCTAATACATCCTCAAACATTGTCTCCTTGGAATCTTCAGGAATTGAGTGTTAACTCTGATTTTTTTAAAAATAATTTGAAGCCTCTATTTTTAATTAAAATAATAGATTGAAACTTTATCACTTAAAGCCACTGAGCTACAACAACCCACCACTTCTAAGACCTTCACATTTTACCTTTATAAAGCCACAGGTCCTGGGTTCGATTCCCCGGCGACATCTAAGATTTTTTTTCACATTTTGCCTTTGCTTCTCTCAAGACCCCTTCAGCTTCAATCTGGTTTTGATGAAGGGTCAGGACTGGATAATTGTGATGATAAAGCCTTTTTAATCCACTAATTATGGCTCCTCTCTGGAGGGGGAGGTGTTTCTGGTCGAAAAGTTTAATACCAGCATACGTTTTTCAATTTTCCAAAGCAATATTTAGGAAAATAAACAAAAGTCCTTACAGCAGTGTTGGTTAGAAGAGTGGCCATTTTTAAACTATGAGGAGTCTGCTGATTTATAGCTATAGTTTTTTTTGCCACATTGTATGCTAAACATGCTTGAAGAAAAGAGCATTGCCTCAACAAAAGCAGAGCAGGAAGTAGTAATTTCTTATTATGGTGAATTCATTTTTTGTCTTTTTTTTTTTTTGTCATTATGTGGCTTGCTTTATATTTCTAAGTAGTTATGTTAGCTATACAATATAAACACTCTACATAATTATATATAATTCTAATTTAAACAAATTATGTTGTTTGATATGAATCTACTGGTTGCTCATAATAATAAATGCGCTTGTACTTAATCACTTGGAGTGATTGCAGTGGCAATTGAGTTTATTGGTTAATTTGATACAAAATACACTTCATGTTGCTTTTTTTAGTCAAATTCCTTAATTTAATAAATGAGTGGGTGTGGTTGAATGGGTGAGGTCATAATGAGCACACCAATTCGATTTGGCTTCCTACTCCTGTGCGTACTAGTTTTGGTTACAGCCTTTTTGTTCTATAAAACTATCCCACTTGGTCAAAGGAGCTGCTATATTAGCTGGAGATATGAATCACCAAATTACAAAGGGTTGTTTCAACCAGAACTTGTTAACAAATTGAATTAAGAGCTTGCCTGCACTTGAGTGCACCAAAATTTTGTGATCAATTCTCTTTGTAGAGTTATCTCACATTTGGTGCATTAGACTATAACCTCCACAAAATACTGATTCTTGAACTAATTAACTGTTTGCTCTTTCTCAACATAATTATGAATGAAGTTTACATATCTTTGATAATGAAAGTATTCATGGTTTGTTTTCTATCTACATCTTTTGTCATCATTTATAGTTTACAGAGGGAATATTTGAATGCTAATTAAACATACCAGACTGTTCATGTTGTGAGCTTTTTTTAAAGCTTCCAGTAGACCAGGGGCATTGAAACAAGTGCAGCCGAGCGGCCATGCGGCATATTTTAACAAAAAGGGGCATGTCTATCATTTTTCTACTCTTTACCTGAACTCTTGCTCTTTATCGAACTTTGGGCGGTAGAAATCGAGCGGTTGAAATGACTTCTGCGGGGATTAGATAGTTAATATCGAACCATTTAGAAGATTTTTAGGAAACTCCAGACCATTCTGGTCCTTCGTTTACTATTCCAAAGCGATCTTTTGGAAAAACAAACGTAGTTAAGAAATCCTCCCAGCAATGTTGGTCTGCAAAATGGCCATTTTAGCACTACTAGGAGTCTTCCCATTCAGATATTTGCCGCACGTATTTGAAGAAAAAACAAACTAAGACTGACACAAATGGCAGTCATTTATTAGCTAGTTCTAATTATGAAGGATTCAGCTTTTAGTAAGTTTTTTTTTGACATTATACTGTTTGCTTTATAAGTCCAAGTAGATGATACATGCACTCTACATAATAGCTATAACTATAATTTAACATTTTTTATTTGAATGAACCTACTGATTGTTATAAGAATCGTTTGCTTTGTAACATAATAAAATACTGAATTGTTTGGTGTGATTACAGTGTCATTTGATTATATTAGATATGCAGAGCATAGACTTAAATTCTTTGGTTCATTTGATAGAAAAACCAATGTTTTGTCTTTATAAAACTCATTACATGAATAAATGAGTGGGTGTGGTTATTATGGCCGCACCAATAAGATCTGGCTTCCTACTCCCCTGTGGACATGTGTATGATGAAGGCTTCAACTTAATTAACACACACACACACACACACACGCTACTAAAGCCTGGATAGAGTCTATATTATATATATTTCAAACTAATTTTAATCGACAAAATCAATTTTTTTTCAAAAATTCTGGCAAACTCAACAGGATTTAGTACTAGTTCATTGTCTGTTGTATGTGAAGTCCAACTTATTAAGTCTAAATAGCATGAGCTGACAGTATGCTCAGCATGTTCAATGGATCTATAAATAGCCGCTTTGATTCATTACATGCTCAGCATGTTCAATGAATCTATAAATAGCCACTTTGATTCATTACATGCTCAGCATGTTCAATCGATCTATAAATAGCCACTTTGATTCATTACAATTGCAAAATATTTTGTCTCATGAATCATTAAAAGAGACTATTTTTTCTGTACACTTTTTGTACCTTTTCCAAATCAAAATTTATATAAATAATTGATCAGCAATGTGTTACATTTTATTGTCAAAATAATAAAATTACATTGTTATTGTTACTTGTGCATTTACTCCTAAATAGTGATTAGAATCTTATGGTATATTTTAAAAATATTCACCATTTTAAAGTACCGTTAAATGTAAAAATAGAAACATATCTTTTACTGTGTTGACATCAAACATCAGGTTGCCACCTGGCAATAGCAAAAAATGTGATCCTGTGGACAAAGGTAATAGGATTGGTGAAGGTATTGAGTTCTCTGTGAGATTTTCATCCATTGAAGAATGGATTCCACTCATGTATCTGTATGTCATAACTACTGATAAAATTAGTTCTCGAGGATACAAACTACATTCAAAAAGTCTTCAACAATTAAAAATTAACCAGATAGGAGATGTTAACCTGGAAATGTGCAATTTCAATCTGAATGATGTGGTGAGGTTTCGTTGGCTGCAGACTTCTTATGTCAATTTGAATATTAATTACCCCAAAGATATTTGGAGCTTGGATAATGTGTATATATATTTGGAGTCAGCTGACGGAAGAATTAAAATTTTGAAAGATTCGTTTGAAGATAAACATAAGAGGTATTATTTTATAACTGTTTATTCAATTAATACGGCTAATATTTTGTAGGAATTGTCTTTAGTGATTCCTTCACAATATGCATTGTTACTTTTTCAACCAGTAAATTCCAACAAAATGATCAAATATTTTGTATCGTCATTCTATCCTCATTTTAGATTATTAATGTATATGCTAGCAATAAAACAACTACATATAACACTCATAGTTGTACTCTGATATTTACTTTGAGTATGGCTTTTGTGAATTGTACAGTTTTCTCCTCTTGTTCTTGTTTTTTTTATTTTTTTTTTAAACTGAAGTGTATTTCTTAGTAGCAATTTGAATGGAAGTATTTTAATCGTTTTATGAATAAAAGCCTAATGATGCATCACAATCACAATGTTTCTGAAAGGCTGGCTTGAAAGTGGGAAATTTCTGTTCTCTATTATATATGCTATGTGTATGATGTGCTTCAAAAATAATGAATGACCTAATCTACATATGATTACAAACAATAGATTTAGTTATATGCATTCTATAGTCTCACCCTTCAAGTTTCATGAAGCCCAAAGTCAAGTGTACTAACACTTTGTTGTGGCTAAAGAGGAGTAGATGTGATATCTTGCCTCTAGCATTAATGATCAACTGCAAACTAGAGTTTAAGTGTACACACGACACTGAAGAAATATATTGTCACCATTTATTGACTTCATAATAATTACGGTTTGCTATATTTCATAGGGCTGTTGACAATGTATAAAAAACAACAACAATACAAGCAATATTGGCTAGTCTGCTATGTAAGCCTAATGGTCATAACTTTAATTCTCTATCAAAATTGTGCCACTAATTCACCACATGTATGTCCATATATATTATATCATTTGTCCACATTTATAAATAGTGTTCTGTCTCAATTATGTTTGATCTCTAAGATAGATTTTACTGGAATGAGTTAACATTTTTGGATACTGAGTCGTTTTAAGCTCCTTGAGTAAAATTTGATATAGCTCAACATCAGTTGTTTATAACAAGCATACGATGTAGCAACTTTAGATGGAAATAATTTTTATTATGCGACTGTGTATAAGCTAATTCTATAATAACATTTGCAGTAAGAAAATTTGGAAAGAAAATTCTATTCGAAATGGAAGAGTTAGTAATTACTGCAGCAACAATAATTCTGCTATGGTGTTTGGTGAAAACAGCATCGGCCACAATTACGGCATTATTAGTAGCCGAGGTTTGCTCACTCCAACACTAAATATTAGTAGGATTGCAAACTTGGTCAATACCACAACAGCACCTACAACAGTGATGACAGAAGCCCCAGCTATAGAACCTACAACAGTGATAACAGAAGCCCCAGACATAGAACCTACAACAGTGGCAGCTGAAGCCCCAGCTACAGAACCTACAACAGTGATGACAGAAGCCACAGCTACAGAACCTACAACAGTGATAACAGAAGCCCCAGACATAGAACCTACAACAGTGGCAGCTGAAGCCCCAGACATAGAACCTACAACAGTGGCAGCTGAAGCCCCAGCTACAGAACCTACAACAGTGATGACAGAAGCCACAGCTACAGAACCTACAACAGTGATAACAGAAGCCCCAGATATAGAACCTACAACAGTGGCAGCTGAAGCCCCAGACATAGAGCCTACAACAGTGGCAGCTGAAGCCCCAGCTACAGAACCTACAACAGTGATAACAGAAGCCCCAGACATAGAACCTACAACAGTGGCAGCTGAAGCCCCAGACATAGAACCTACAACAGTGGCAGCTGAATCCCCAGCTACAGAACCTACAACAGTGACACCAGCAGCCTCAACCACTTCTTCAGTTTTAGTTACAACAGTGACCTCAGATTCTAATTCTCAAACTGATGAACAAGTCATTACATCTGTGACGTCAGAGGCTATTGAACAGGTAATGATTATTTCTTCCATAATCTTGCTTATTGTTTCTGGACTGTTGATAAGTATACTATCTTTCTTCAGATATCTAAAAATAAAGAGCTCCAAAAAGTTTACAATTCAAATGTAAGATTGATACTAACCTGATTCCATACAATTTTAATTAGTGTAGTTGTATGCTATCATATAGAATACAGTTGAGAAATTGGATTTATTACGAAATATCACTATGAGAAGAAAAGAGTCTGTTGTTGCTACAACTTATCTCCTATACAATACATTGACTGCTGCCACAGATGCTAACACTAGCACTACAGACAAAGCTGCTATTGAGGTAAAGGTATCATCATGATTAGTATTCCTATGTATTTTGCTCCGATATATTATAGGCAGCAGTTGAAATCAGCAATAATATAATCACATTAGTTGATGCAGGATCTGCTAATGTAAGTTTTGAATCTCTACAGTCATACAACCACAACAAACTTACTTCAGTCAATCTAGCATAAGTATAAATGTGGGAGGATAGGGGTAGAAGGAGCTGTAGTGAGTGAGAGTTAAAATGTATAGTAATCCCATTTATATAATAAATTAAAAATACAATCATAATAAAGCACCAGGGGTGCAAACCCTCAGCGTTACTACACACTAGCTAAAATAATTTATTTGGAGTAGCATCAATATGAATATACCAATATATAGCTCATAAAAGTTGGAATGTAACACTTGAGCAAGTCAATATAAAACCCGTGCAATCAAAAGGTAGATGTTAATGCTTTCCTCACAAAAGAAGTGTAACATACAAGTGACACTCACCTCACCAGTAGTTTCGAAGGGAAACTTCTATGCTCCTGTAAACTGCCATCAATATAGTTTAATACAAAACTACTGCGGGCAGCAAAGAAATTATTTGCTCATGTGAGTATTAGTATGACTATAGGGGGCATTACCAACAATCACTTGTGATCGTACAGCCTAAAATGTCTACAAAGCTTTCTGAAAAAAATATGTCAAAATGAAAAATTGTGACTTGAAATGTACAGTGCAACATTTTGATGCTTGTTTCAATCTTCTGGAGGCTGCTATCTTTGAGATCAATTTTTTGTGATGTGACGAATGACTGACTGACTGACTGACTGACTGTCTGACAGACAAATTGAGTATTGTAACCCTCTCACACATGCGTGCTGAGGGTCAACAAACGTTGTTCCATCCAGTGTTTGATCTAGTCTAACTCTTGTTGCATTCAATTATGATTTTATTTATCCTATGTCAATTGGGTCTAGTCATCATGATTGAGATGATGTGCCAATATTTTGACTATGTGCAGCATTACCTGTTCCTAATAACTCACTCATCATAAGCTTTCCATTGATTTAGGAGTGAACTTACTCCGAATTATGATTTAAGACCTACCTTTTTAAACTTTGGGCTAATTTTTGAGAAAACTGTAAGCTATTAGCACCACACAGCTAACTATTGGTGAGTGTCACATGCATGATTGGCTTCTTTATTCATTGATATAATAACTAGCTAATGTATAGTAGAGCTGAGGGTTCACACATTTTTGGTGCTTCATTCAATAGCAGCTAGGCTGATTCACTCACCTTCTGATGCACTATTTACATTAGCATCATGACAAGCTATTTATTATTGTATTGGTGCAGTTATCTGTAAGTTCAGCAGCAGTAGTTGGCACAACCTTGTTGCTTGCCGTAGATAGAGCTGCACTTCTTACCACGGAACCAAAATCATACACTACCAGCAACATTAGTAAGTCAACTTAAACCTGATTTTAGTTTTAATAAAAAAAATAATATTCATCCCACATTATTTGTCGTTGTATAGCAAGTTGTTTTTTTAAAAATTAAAATCACTAGTCATAAAATAATTTAATAGCAAATAGACGTTTCAATCACTCTACGGAGGCCATCAACCGTGGAATGGTACAAAAGCTAGACAATGACTACAAGGTCTGATTGCTTAGCAATCAACCCTGTAATAATTGTCTGGCTGTTGGCCACTGTAGAGTGGTTGAAGCATCAATTTGATATTGAATTATTTTATATGAGTGGATTTAATTGAAAAAGAAAATATGAGTACACCTAGTCGCACGGGAATATTTCGTGTATAGCTAGTTCTTAGCAAAAGTGGAACTTTAATGAGTGTTCAATCTTATTATGTTATATTCATGCTTACAAAGTAATTATTATTACTATTCCAACAATCTTTTTGAATATATTTTATTATATACTTCATGCTAGCTATGTCAATGATTTCATGAAATATATTATTGTCCTGGTATTTTTTTCTTCCAGTTCTTAATATTAATTTGACTAATATTCCTACAATTGATCCTGTGGACATCAGAAGTCTTGATACTTCTTCATCACTCATTGGCTGGGATCCCCCGCAATCCTCCATTAGATTACCTGTGAAGGAGTTGGACAATTTTTCTGTGAACAGTTCTCTAACTTTCTCAGCTACTTCCTTCAGACATGTGTCTCCACTGTTTCCAAAAGGAATAGAAAATGAAAGGTTTGTCTTGTTATGAGTGCATGGATGCAATGACACAATAACAATGAAGGGAATAAGCAAACTCATTTAACTAAGTATTCACCTAATAGCAATGAATGGCTACTGTAATGGTAAAATTTTAAATTATACTTTTAGATTGGAACTAGTATCTGATGTTGTTGGTACTTCAATACATTGTGGAAGCTCTAATTGTCGAACCGGTCATCTTAACCTAAAATCTCCAGTTCAAATAGAGTTTGAACATTCCGATGAACTAATGGTTAGTCCTGTTTCATGAATTCATACTAAAATGCCTAAAAGCTGAGACTAAAATATCAAGGCACAATTCAGAAGCTAAGTATCATATCTGTAGTGACGTTCTTTAGTGAGAATGAATGGATAATAGACTGTAGAAGTAGAGTATTAATTAAGGTGTAAGCAAAGTTATCTTGAGTACAATCTATAACCAAATCTGTCTGACTTTATTGTATCGTTTTTTTAATGCAAGATAATAATAAAATGTGTGTGTTTACAATATTTAATGTATCATTTTTCAGAATTCATTGTTGAATTCATCGTCATCTACAAGATGTGTTTTCTTGGATATTCCTAAACGTATTCGGTTAGTGCCGATGACATGTATTTTGTTTATTTGTAGCAAAATTAGAAAATGTCTTTAAAATAAAAAAATTTAATCTCATTTTCATTATGCCCTTAGGTCAGCATTAAACCTTGGACGTTGGTCCAGCAGAGGATGTAACAAGAACTCGGAGTTGTCATCCATCAAGAGGACAGTCTGTGAATGTGACCATCTCACACACTTCGCCATATTACTCAGTCCCAGTCCTCCTACATTCAGCCACTCAGTCCAAACTTCTCTTAATTATATAGGTTATATTGGAGTAGCGATATCGGTCGTTGCCATGGCTATTACTGTGCTCACATTTATAATGCTGAGGTATGCGGTTTGTTTTAAATTACTGTAACAATTTGCTAGCCTCTACACTTTCACAGGTCTCTTCACACCATGAGAAACTTCATAACAGTGAACCTCTGCATCAACCTCTCCATTGCTCAAGTATTATTTGTGACTGGCATCAACAGAACGGGTAGTGGTGGTACTGATGTACCCATTCACTGTCAGGTCATAGCAGTCCTCCTCCACTACTTCTTCCTGGTCTCCTTCATGTGGATGCTAATGGAGGGAGTGTTCCTGTACTTGACGCTCGTTAAAGTGTTCTTCCATAATACCAAGCGCTACTTGACAGCCTTCACAATCATAAGTTACGGCGTACCAATACTTTACATGGGATTGCTAACTCTTCCATTGGGGTTTGGACTCTCACATAAAACTCACTATGGCTATGACAAAGCGTGAGTTCTAAATGAGCACACAGGCAAATATGGCAGAGCCTGGTAAAGGGTCTACAGAGCTATTGTAACCTCTTGCCTTGGTTTACGTAAAGTTATGATTATTTGGGCAATTCGAGTTAATAAAATAAATTAGCTCAAATTTGCAACTTCACATTTTAAAACATATCTACTTAAAGATATAATCCTTAATGCTTTATGTTTATCAAATAATTCACAGCTGCTTTTTGAGACCAGACTCTTACTTTGTGTGGGTCTTCATTGCTCCAGTCATCCTCATCTTGCTGGTCAACATTGGCTTCTTCATCATGGCTGGGGTGATAATGTGGAGGCATCAGAAGAAGCAAACAGATAACTCAAAGATCCATAATGTGTGCGGTTGGCTCAGGTCTGCTATTTCTCTGGTTGTGATCATGGGACTGACATGGATCCTTGGTCTTCTGGTTGTGGAAGTTGAAGAGATTGCCCCGTTGGCCTACATTTACACCATCATGGTGGCCTTTCAGGGCTTTTGTATCTTCCTCATATATACTGTGTTGTCTAAAGTCGTTCGTCAAGCATACAATAAGTGGTGGAAAGACCAAGTCAATAGTTCAGAGGTTCTTACAAAGTACTTTGGAGAAAGCCTCACTTCAACAAAGGTATACACACTTTTCACTTCAGTTTAGCTTAAAGGTCATTAGCATTTATTTTAATATTTTTACCAAACCATTTTGAAGTTCATCTGAGAGCATTTAGATAAAATCAGTAGCTAAAGTAAGTTAGATTTGTACTTCACTGTCATGAAGAATAGCTACAGAGTTATTCATATGTATTATTGAATGGGTGCGCACTGGAGTATAAACTGTGTATAAGGACCATAATACTCATTTAGCTTTATTTACTCACATTAAAATAGTATAAATGTATTATTGCTACCATGCATCTGACACATGGTACTAGGCATGCATTATATGTATTTTCTGGACTGCAGTAGAACTTCAGTTTTCCAGTTCAGGGTTGTTGTTGTTTTTAATCAAACTGTTCACATAATGAAACCAGAGATAGCTATATAAAGTGTCATTCAGCTCCATCTTACTTGTCTTCTTTCAGCAATCGTTTTGGTGTTTTCTGCCATAACCTGGCTCGAAAATATGAAGGTAGCTGCTTTTGCAATATAAATGTGCCCTAAATCACCATCACTAATTTGCACGTGAGGTCATTTGTCATGTCCGGGTGTGATACCACCTAATGACAACCATGCCTCTGTGAATGGACAGATAAAACCCTGATCGTGAATACTGTTTGCATCAGACTCTGAACAATAGCCTGCATGACACACTAATTAACCTCAATTGTTATGTTCACCACATTGCACACGTGCTGTTCATTCATAAAATAGTCATTACTTTGTCATTCTTTCAGTTACTGTACTTTGAAAGAATTGTTACAACTAGTTCTCTTCTCTGCTCACAGTACTAACTTTCTCTCTGCGATAGTTGTCACTATTACAGTAGCTATTGCAGTGCTCTGTTAATCACGGTCTCGCAGCTCGTGGCAGATCCCTTTGACTGTGACACTAGGACCTGATTGCTCACAGTTGAACGGTTGCCTATCCCTACAATTAGGCTGGTCCTTTGAATTGATTCTTACTCTATTGTGTGGGAGTTACAACCCCACAACATGTCACATTTGGTTATTTATGTTTGAGATTACTGACGTTAAGATATACTTTAAATAAGTTTAAACTTTTTATTTTATTTACAAACTTTCAGAGTCTAAATATGTTTATAGATAAAATAAAGACAAAATGCTACCAAAATTCTTTTTAATTAATAATGTGGGTCTAATTAAGTTTGTTAATAAATTATCATTAAGGATATGAATATTGCACAGAGTAAGGAAGCTTCAAAGGGATCCAGCAAAACTGCAGATGTAAATAGCAGCAGCAAATTCAACTCTGCAGATGATTCAAAAGCAGTTATAAACTCATTCCATTCCACTCAAGGAGCAAAGGATGTAGATGTTTTCATAAAGGAAGCAGATGTTTTCACAATGAAGGAATACACACTGAAGTTGGGCCCAATTGAAAACAGCATCTATTCGAAGCTGCAGCACAACTAACATTATTGTATGCTTTGTATAATTCCATACATTTTTTTATTTCCTTGTGGCCACTGCATATAAAGTGCAGCAACTATTATTTGTAAACTCTGTGACGTATTTTAGAATTCTAGCTATTGTGTGAATTAATATATTACATAGACATTCCCGACAATAGATGTAGACTTTATGAGATTTACAATAGATAAACTATAATATACAATATTCATATTTATACTACCGTAGACTTGGGTTCTTAAGTGACCCCACTTATAACTCCAAACGATTAAAAGAATGAGCACTTACCATCGACTGCAGTAAATCTAATAACTGAGGTTGAGCATGTATCAGCATTGTAAGAGGCGCTGGGTGTGCTTTAATAAAAGTGCTAAAATCCGGGAAGAAAATAGGCATTTCAAAGAGGGGGAGCTTAATAGCTTGTGTTTACGGTATTTAGATTCTACTTTGTTGTAGCAGTTACTGGCTCACTATTTCTATTAAAACTAATGTATAACTAATGTATACAACAGTCAATGTTACCTTCCTTTACATTAAGGCTGATTTAAGTTAAGGTTCTTTTTTAATTTGGCAAATTAACCAGGTTCTTTTTTAAATTTTATTGCTTGTCAAAGGATAGTGATGCACTCCTCTTATAAACGTCTGGAATCAAGGAGATTCATTATAAGAATACAATAAGCAACGCACATCTATTGTTTACTCAGATAATTTTTTCCTGCATAATATATTTAGCTCAAATTTCACATATTATTAAAGTATTTATGTCATGTATTATTATATCAGCTGAGAACTAATAGCAGATATTGTTCTAGGCTGATGTATCACTATCAATCCTTAAATCAAGTATAGTCGGACTACTCAGCTGAGTTTGATAACTTTGCTTAGTGGCTAGACTATCGTCCGATTAAGTTTGTTAATAAATTATTTAAGGATATTTATGGTTATTTACATAGATGTAAATAAGAGGTACTTGGAAGGCTTAAGCTCCTCTTTCTCTCCCCCCCCCCCCCCCCCCCGGCTCACTTTTATTAATATCGTGTTCTTGATTAAAAAACAAGAGCAAAAAATAAAAGAAAAGAAAGAAAGCAGGTAGAAACACAAGCAGAAATAAGCTCACCAAAATGCCACTAGGCAAAAAAGAAGCTCTATATAACAACTTATAGAGTGAGTAGTTGCACTAGTTATAACAGAGTGTTTAATTATTCAATTATCCATTATGATTTGCTAACTCTTCCCCAGCCCTTTTAGTCTATATAATGTTGACTCTGAAGAGACAATGATATCACTAATGGTGCCAGTAATCAGCCTGATATATAGAAATAAGTATTTGTACCGAATCATGGTTGTCATATAGGTAGACAGTGTAACTGGAGGACATTAAATACTGACAACATAAATATTTTGATTCAAGACAAGCTAGGGTCTTCTTTTAAGTCAGTATCTATGCCATCTTTCTCAGGCAGATCACGAGCATTATGCAGTGGTTTGTTGGTTCAGAGCACCATTTAAAAAGTCTGGGGAACTGTGATTTAGCATGTTCTAAGAAACATAGTTAACAAATCTACCACAAAATGGATAATTGAAGAGTGTGAAATTCACAGTCTAGCAGCTGCTTTTATTTAATATTTGGACTTGTGCCTTTTTGACAGCTAGCTATTTTATAGTATATCAGTCGTTGTTAGTAGCTAAATTTAGAACACTATACAAAAAAGTAAGACTGAATTGGTTACTTTAAGTGCATGAAAAGCAAACTTGTGATATGTCAGCCTAATTATCTGGTGACTGCTACTTATTCGGTAAATATGTTACACACTGTTATGTATGGTTTTAAAATTTTCTAAATCAAGTATGTAACTACTGTAAACATTCACATAATTTACTGTATTGTAATCTTTGTTAAGATGCCCCCCCCCCCCCCCTCCCAAGTTTGAAAAAGTTATCTATACCCTTGCACCCAGTTTGTGTTCTGTGGTTACAAAATGAACCATTTAATGCTGAGAGTTACCTGGGAGAGGATGCTCTCCGTAATTCAGGGTTTGGATATCTTATAGTGCTACTGCAACTATTCTGGAAGATATTTCAATACTTGTAATAGCAAACTCAGGATGGACTGTAATGGCAGTTAGTAGACTAGATCTCATTAATATGCAAACTTAATCAAACTCTAGGTGTAGACACTACAACCAGAACATGGAGGAGAAGGGTTCTACCTTTGTTTTGAAATATTATTAGACAGAGACTGTGGACATCATCCAAGAGGGAGCACAGGAGAGAGAGAGAGAGAGTTGGTTATTCATAAATTCTTATGTTGTTCAAGTCTTTTGAAGATATTTGAATGCATATTGTTCAACAACAATAAAATTCAACATTTCATAGTCAAAGATACTGAAATATATCATTCTTTTTGATAGTTCATGTAATACTTGAAATAAGTCTCAGATTGTGTGGAGGAAATGCTACCTTTAAAGGATGTTTACATAAGCGAGACTTCTGCATGATATGATAGCAGAAACAACTTCTGTTGTGAAACTAAACAACAAAGAGTCTATCATTAGTATGGAGTGCAGGAACAACACAATGTATCTGTAAGAGCATGACTATCATGTTGCTTTGTTACAGGTGTTATTATTGTTATTTTGATGGTTATTGTATATCTATACCATTGAACTGTTCATAAGTCGATTTCATATAGAAACCTTTGTAAAGTGAATAGTTCAAGTCAATTTTTTTAGTTAACTCTGGTGCCAACATTTTATGACCTGATTTGTGTCAGTAAGTTGTCAAAATGTGTAAGAAATTATATTTCCTGCTAATGAATTATATAATAATTTAGCATGAATGTCGATAATTATACTGTCATTGTAATAGTACTAGCAGCTGTTCTTTTGGCTGCTTTTTAGGGACTTACATATGTGCCAAGGTTACTACAAAAAATACTTGTGAAACAGACGGAAGATGAACTTGCGAGATTAATAATCAGAAGCCAAATAATGTGCCTCTGTTTCCTTGTTTATGCAGACTAAACAAACATTTAAGAAAACTATCACACATTTTAATACAAATTAATTCTCTATTTAGCTGTGGGTGGAGTAGTTACTCTATACTCTGATGTTTGGTAGCTAGCAGTTTAAGTATGACCTCCTTCAAGTGGATTGTGACGGTACTACTATTCAGCTATGTTGGGAAATTTTACTCAGAGGCTCCACCACCGACTCCTCAACTGTGTGTGGTCTGGTATGAGCTATCTGATAGCAGGAGTTGCCTGGGAGGAGAATCTGGTCTTCTTACTACAGGCTTTTGGATATCATACAGTGCTAACACCACTGATAACTCTAGAGGAGACTTTGGTACCTTTAATAGCAAACTCTGGGTGGATTATAACAGCAGTAGTAGACTAGATCTACAGTATTATGCAAACCTGAGTCAAATCAGAATCATATTAGGAGTAGATTATTCTATACTACAACCAGAACATGGAGGAGGCCGCTGCCATTGTTTTGAGATCTACTTTGACGGAGACTGTGTTAGTATTCAGGATAGCAAAAACATCAGGTAGCTAAGTTAAATAATCAATAATTCCCCCCCCCCCTCCCCCGCAATCTTAAGCCATCCTTTTTTAATGAAATTACAAATACTTACTTTGTCTATTGTTTTAAATAAAAAAGATAAACATTATGCCATATAGCACTTCTAAGTGTACTGATTACAAATACACAATCAGTTTCTTATGATGTTCTATTGGCATCACTCAGTAGAGCACAGTGTAGATGAACTGAAAGGATAAAGGGTACTCATTCCTTCCTCATAGTACCCTATTATCTTTTAAAATTGCTCAAAATTTTGCACAAAATTATAACCCATTGTAACTACACACTACTTAAAACATCCCTTTTCTTACAGTATTGCGATAAACTAGTTGAATTCAAAAATTTATATTTTTGATATAGTTATAGAGTATGTGGAGGAATTGCTAGTGTTGAAAGAATGGCCGCCTTTACTTGGCGTAGTCCTGGCATTGTGGAAAATAAAACTCTTGAAGTAGATCACAAGAAGTCCATCATCAGCACAGAATGTGATAATAGCCCAAACTACTTGTAAGTTGTCTTAGAAAACTATAAAAAAGAGTGTAATTGCACTTAATAATAACAATGAATAATGAGTCAAACTATAATGCATTAAAAAGTCTATTATTGAGCAATTGGGCAAGAGATATAAAGTTCCATAAAAGCATACAGTGAAATATTATTGTCTAGCCAATTTTAATAAACCCTGCATTGGATATTATTTTTTATCCTCATATCCAAGGAAAAATGTCATATAATTTTATTATGGCATGATCAGACAGCCTCCTAGAGGTTGTCACAACAAGCCAATAGTAACCTTGTCAACCATTCATGATTATATCATCACTAATTAACACTTGTCACGGTATTGACACTGAATGTTGTGTATTTATGTCTGTGTATGTGTAATAATAACCAGTCTTACCTCTGGGCTAAAAACAGTGAACAAGTAGTATAAACTAAGAGCGCTACACTACAGTTGTAAAACTACAACAGTATATTATATTACACTTATAACATTGGTATGGTGTATTGAAAGCTAGCTATATAGTCAACTGAAGACTATAGAATGTTATTCCAACACTTACACTAGCGCATGAATTTCTTGTTAATGCAAAACACTGAGCTTTAGTTAACCTAACACTTCAAATTCACTTAGCATGTGCAAATAACTGTGTGACTTGTGGTCCCCTTTACAGTGAAGCCATGATTACCTGTAAATCTACCTTTACCATCTAGTATAGGAGGCTAGAGCACTGGTAGATAAAAGTGGATGATTCTAAAGGCAATTATACCAAGTTTTTTTTCTGTATCCTTAATTTTAACTAAAATATAATTGGCGAGCGAGCGTAGCGAGCGCGACCCTTACGGGGGTAACACAATTGAAAATCGGGGATGTTTGTTTAGACGTACGTAAGTCATTTTGTACTTTGACCCTCCGTATTTGTGTGCTCGCTGGGCGTTCGACCCCGTCCCAAACTTCACTAAACAGAAGAATCCTCTTGTTTAGCGACCATTACCCGTATCACCTTAGAAATTGAATTGTTTACCGCTTTGAATTGTTTTGCGGGTGCAGTTAAAACGCAAAAACTTATGGGAGCTCCATTTCTATTCGAGTTAGTGGCGGTGGTAAGTTAATACGCTATTTGTCACAGTTTTAAGCTCTACTCAACAGCATTTACTTGAAAATTCATTGTCCACTAGACGAACCATGAAGGTAAGTCTTGCGTAGGTATGTTCAGTTGTGTGAAAGTATTGTGCGTTACAACTACTACTAGTGATGTGCTTGAGCACAAATGGCGAGCGAGCCTAAAGACTATACTATTTTTATATGAATGATTTTGACTTCTAACACTAAAGCTACTGAAAATAAGGTCCAGTTTTTAAATTTAGCATACAGGGTAAAGTGATTTCAGTGCCATCGTAAACAACTCTCTGCAACTGCTTGGAAGGAAAAAACAACAACAACAAAACAATACACGTTATTTAAAAGTTTTCTTTGTGATATTCTTTAGCTAAGTAGTGGTTGTAACACACAATGCTTTGACACAACTGGACATGCACCTACACAGACGTACCTTCGCAGTAGTCCAGTGGACAATGTATTTTCAAGTAAATACTGTTGCGCATGGCTTATAACCATGACAAAGAGCGCATTGACTTAACACCGCCACTAACTCGAATAGAAATGGAAGTCCCTTAAGTTTTCAAGTTTTAACTGCACCCGCAAAAGAATTCAAAACGGGTAAACAATTCACTTTCTAGGGTGATACGGGTACTGATCGATAAACCAGAGGATTCTGTTTAGTGCAAGTTGGGACGGGGTCGACCACGTAACTAACACAAAAACACGAGGGTCAAGGTACAAAATGACATACGTATGTCCATATATATAAATAAATAAATAAATAAACTTGTGGTGTGCTTGAGCACAAATGGCGAGCGAGCCTGATAGTTAGGTAACATAAATGTTACTATGTTTTAGCTTACTTCATGCAAACACTATAATAGCAGTTATGACATTTGATTTCAGCAAAAAAATATAAAATCACTCTCTTACCTTATTAATGGTAACTTTTGTAATATCAAACATCAACCATTCTGATAATCTCAATCACCAGTAACTCTTGAACAAGCTCTCAGCTACGATAAAAAATAAACCAGTGTTATTATTATTAATTTTAGCCAACAAATATTATGGAATTACTACTTACATCATTCTTGAATATTGATAACTTCTGTAGTATCAAATTGAAGTTACTTTGACCATCTGAATTACCTTGAATTCTTGACAACAAGCTCTCACCTACAAAAACAAAAGACAATCAATTTTAGCACACAAATACAAAATTACTTTATTACACTCATTTTCTTGAGCAGTGGTAACTTTTGTAGTACCAAATTTGAGCCAATCTGACTATTTGAATTTACCAGTCACTGTTGACTAGCTCTTAGCTACAAAAAAGAAAGGCCAGAGTTAATTTTGCATATTTAGCTAACAAATATGGAATTGCGTACTTATCTCAGCTCCCCTCGAGAAGTAGTAGCTTCCATAGCATTAATACTACGGCATTCTGACTACCAACGGCTCTTGACAACCAACAACCGGCACTCCGTATCCCCCCATAAAACGGCAAAGTTTTGAAAATCAGTCTGGAAAAGGGTCTTCAATGCCATAGTAACCTGTCGAATCAACTTTTTGTGTCATGAAAACAAGCGTTTTAGCAGGAATTTTCTCATACTTTGGAGCTCAAGTATAAAGTAAGGTTTGCTTAATGCTGTAGTTTCAGAATAAACTGGAGTGAAGCCTAAATAGCCGTGTTTTAGGAGAAAAACGTTCCCCGCGCGCGCGTTTAAAGAGCATACGTACCATCCATACATACATACTTATACCATGGTTGCTGCGGTAACACCCATGGATTAAAAGTGATATTTTCTCGGTTATTTTTCCTGGGGCTATGATATTTTCCCGGTGTCAAGCGAATTCTTCCTGGGGCTATGATACTTTCCCGGTGTCAAGCGAATTCTTCCGTGTTTCCGGCCCAAAATTAAAATTCAATTAAAATTAACATATACTCGATTTTGCATTATCCACCCTTATACCATGGTTCGTTCAAACCGTCCAATCAGATTTCTCAATTCGGGGTGAATAAATCACTTATACACCGCCTAGGAGGTGAATATTTTTTGCCCGTGGCCTAGAATTACGATCTGTAGCTAAGCGAAGCGGCGACCAATGAGGCTACAGAAAAAAAGGTTGTTATGCGTTTCTTATAGCCTAGAGCCATGGTACAAGTCGGTTGCACCGCTCGGTGCGCGGTCGGTACGGGATTTACACTATCCTCGGGCCTTCGGCCCTCGGTTGTGTAAATCCCATACCGACCTCCACCTCGTGATGTAACCTATACCTAATACTGTCTCGCTCGCTTCGCTCGCTCGCCAACAAACATCCCCGATTTTCGATTGTGTTACCCCCTGTAAGTGTCTCGCTCGCTACGCTCGCTCGCCAATAAATAAATAAACATCCCCGATTTTCGATTGTGTTACCCCTGTAAGTGACTCGCTCGCTACGCTCGCTCGCCAATTAAGAATATCACAAAGAAAAATTTATACTAGTGGTGTGCTTGAGCACAAATGGCGAGCGAGCCTAAAGACTAGACTATTTTTATTGACTTCTAACACTGAAGCTACTGAAAATAAGGTCCAGTTTTTAAATTTAGCATACAGGGTAAAGGGATTTCAGTGCCATAGTAACAACTCTCTGCAACTGCTTGAATTGAAGGAAAAAACAACAACAACAAAACCATACACGTTATTTAAAAGTTTTCTTTGTGATATTCTTTAGCTAAGTAGTGGTTGTAACACACAATGCTTTGACACAGCTGGACATGCACCTACACAGACTTACCTTCGCAGTAGTCTAGTGGACAATTTATTTTCAGGTAAATACTGTGCGCACGGCTTATAACCATGACAAAGAGCGCATTGACTTACCACCGCCACTAACTCGAATAGAAATGGAAGTCCCTTAAGTTGTCAAGTTTTAACTGTACCGGCAAAAGAATTCTAAACGGTAAACAATTCAATTTCTAGGGTGATACGGGTACTGATCGATAAACCAGAGGATTCTGTTTAGTGCAATTTGGGACGGGGTCGACAACCGAACTAACACAAAAACGCGAGGGTCAAAGTACAAAATGCCTTACGTACGTCCATACATATATACAAATAAATAAACTAGTGGTGTGCTTGAGCACAAATGGCGAGCGAGCCTGATAGTTAGGTAACATAAAATGTTACTATGTTTTAGCTTACTTCATGCAAACAATATAATAGCAGTTATGACATTTGATTTCAGCAAACTAATACAAAATCACTCTCTTACCTGATTAATGGTAACTTTTGTAGTATCAAACATCTGCCATTCTGATAATCTCAATCACTAGTAACGCTTGAACAAGCTCTCAGCTACAATAAAAAATAAACCAGTGTTATTATTTGTAATTTTAGCCAACAAATATGGAATTACTACTTACATCATTCTTGAGTAGTGATAACTTCTGTAGTATGAAATTGAAGTTACTTTGACAATCTGAATTACCTTGAATTCTTGACAACAAGCTCTCACCTACAAAAACAAAAGACAATCAGTTTTAGCACACAAATACAAAATTACTTTCTTACCTCATTTTCTTGAGCAGTGGTAACTTTTGTAGTACCAAATTTGAGCCAATCTGACTATTTGAATTTACCAGTCACTGTTTACAAGCTCTTAACTACAAAAAAGAAAGGCCAGAGTTAATTTTGCATATTTAGCTAACAAATATGGAATTGCGTACTTATCTCAGCTTCCCTCGAGAAGTAGTAGCTTCCATAGTACGGCATTCTGACTACCAACGGCTCTTGACAACCAACAACCGGCACTCTCATATCCCCCCCATAAAACGGCGAAGTTTTGAAATTAAGTCTGGAAAAGGGTCTTCAATGCCATAGTAACCTGTCGAATCAACTTTTTGTGTCTTGAAAACAAGCGTTTTAGCAGGAATTTTCTCATACTTTGGAGCTTAAGGATAAAGTAAGGTTTGCTTAATGCTGTAGTTTCAGAATAAACTGGAGTCAAGCCTAAATAGCCGTGTTTTTAGGAGAAAAACGTTCCCCGCGCGCGCGTTTAAAGAGCATACGTACCATCCATACATACATACATATATAACATATACCCGATTTTGCATTATCCACCCCTAATACTGTCTCGCTCGCTACGCTCGCTCGCCAATAAACTGACATCCCCGATTTTCGATTGTGTTACCCCTGTAAGTGTCTCGCTCGCTACGCTCGCTCGCCAATAACGTGACTTGATTTTGTTGCTCCTTTTTCAATTCAAACCGTTGCTGGGAGCGGTTACTATGGCATTGAATCCCCTTTACCGCATAATATACTTAATTTAAAAACTCGACTTTATTTTTAGTAGCTTGAGTGTTAGTTGTTAAAATCAATCATTTAACAATAGTGTAGTTTAAGGCTCGCTCGCCATTTGTGCTCAAGCACACCACTAGTTTACTTCTTATCCATACCAAATAATATGATCGCATCATGAACTTAATTTAATTTATAGAGAAATTAGCTTCGCCATTACCTCTCTTGGTAATTCAACCTGTGACCGTGTAGATAAAGTTGAAGAAGGTGTTGAGTTCTCCATTCGCCTGTCATCTGGTGAATGGATTCCAATTGTGTATGCTTACTTTGGTGAAAACCTGGGTCAATTAGATGACACTATAACTATTCGTGAATTTTCCGTACCGAGAGTAAGAAGAGTTTCAGATAGCAGTCTTAAGCAGTTTGAAGTACAAGTGTGTAATGTATCTTCTGACTCTACAATTCAACTGCGCTGGATTCAAACAAGCAGGGTAACCTTACCACACCGTATTCCAAAGGATATCTGGAACTTGGATAATGTGGATATCGCATTGATATCAGACTCACTTCGGATTAACATTCTAACAGAGACGTTTGACGACAGAAATTTAGAGTAAGTTTATTTACTCTTAGAATTCACTAGTTGTGTCGCATAAAGTCAAGTTTGCATTTATAGTCTTGTTTAGGTTTACTGGCTATATGTCAGCATGCATGGATCAAATTTAATACTTTAAATAGTGTAGCAATTAAATCCTTTTTGACTCATAAAAGTTAAGACTTACAGTTGTCAAATCTAAGAATGACGTTTTCTTTACTATTAGCTATTAAGTGTAGGTTTTGGAAGTAGCTAGCTACAGATTCATTATTTTGATTTCCTTTTGTCACTAGCAAAGACATTTGGAGTAATAGAAATATCAGAAATGGAAATATCTCCACGAAATGTTCATTCAATGGAGACTCAGCACTCGTTTTTGGACAGAACGCACACGACTACAACAGCAGCACACCTACTTATAATATATATACCAGTAGAGGTGTACTTACTAAACCAATCAATTTATCTTCATTCAAGAATGTAAGCCGTTCCTCTGAATCTATAGGGGCACAGACAACTGCGGCTACCACTCCCACTCCTGTTACAGCACACCCCACGGAACAAATTGTTAATATAGTGACAACAGACCATGAATCTAGCAGTGCACAGACAACTGTGGCTACCAGTACCACTCCTGTTACAGCACACCCGACGGAACAAATTGTTAATATAGTAACAACAGACCATGAATCTAGCAGTGCACAGACAACTGCGGCTACCAGTCCCACTCCTGTTACAGCACACCCGACGGAACAAATTGTTAATATAGTAACAACAGACCATGAATCTAGCAGTGCACAGACAACTGCGGCTACCAGTCCCACTCCTGTTACAGCACACCCCACGGAACAAATTGTTAATATAGTAACAACAGACCATGAATCTAGCAGTGCACAGACAACTGCGGCTACCAGTCCCACTCCTGTTACAGCACACCCGACGGAACAAATTGTTAATATAGTAACAACAGACCATGAATCTAGCAGTGCACAGACAACTGTGGCTACCAGTCCCACTCCTGTTACAGCACACTCGACGGAACAAATTGTTAATATAGTAACAACAGACCAGAGGGAGCAAGTTGTAATGTTATTGACTGATACTGTACAGCAGCAGGTAAATTAAGTAAACTAGACAATATCTACCATTATTACTGCATCAATAAAATATAATAGATATTACCTATTAGCTACATGAGTCTATTGTGATATGGCAAAATATTTCCTAATCAGGCAATTTATTTTCATGAGCCAAAAGGCAAGTAAAAATATAGCCTGATCACCTTGAAGACTGTACTATGTGTTATTGTGTTATTCTGTTCCAGATATTTCACTGCAGTAGTACTATTAGGATTGGTGACTAAGCTTGTAAAGTTGGTTTTCACACTCTGAGTGTTAGTTCATAGGGGCTCCCTACTCCCACACCTGATATGTCAGCTTCTTAGACTGAATTGTTTGTTATTGTAGAGAAATGTAATGTTACAACAGCTTTGATAATGTGAGGTTTGTGATGATATCTAGCATAAAATAAAATAAATGAAATAAATAAATAAATAAATAAATAAACAAATAAATAAATAAATAAATAATATATTATGTACATATAATTCATAAGTCAAGCAATTAATTAATTTATCAAGTTAAGTGTTCTTCAACTTTTAATTATTGTTACAGATTTCACAAAATAAAGCAATATCTACTCTGTTTAATATTTCGGTAAGTAGTTATGCACATCAATAAGTTGATATAATACTTGATGCAAATGTTAATTTTAAACTCATTTTTTTTTCATTGTTAAGTGTGAGTTACAGTATTTCTTTAATTGGTTGTTGTTGTTCTCTAGAACACGGCAACAAGATTGTCCTTGCTTAGACGCGTTGCCAATAAGAGGAATACAACTTCTTTACTGCTAGCTTATATACTTCAATATTCACTATCACGGCTATCTAATGCTGAGCTCATGAACACTACAGGAATCATTAAAGTAATTTATGTAGCTAATAATACTAGCCTAACTTGTATCTGACTAGGTCTCCAATAAACATTGAAATCCTCTGATTACATAAATATTCATTTGCTGCCTGTATTTTAGGAAGCATTGATGACAGGATGCTCTATAGTGGATCAGTCAATGACTTCCAGTTTTGTAAGTCAGCAGTATTTTGTATGTCATAATTATCATCTAAAATACAATCTAAACACCTGAACTTTTACTTATGTATGTATATAATCTTAAGTATCTAAATGATATTACGTATTACATGTGTCAGAGTGTGATATGGTAATTGTTCACAGAGCAGCTGCTCTAACCTGGTTGGGTAGGCTCCACCCAAGGAAAGTAGCTGTAAAAACTCAGAAACTGGTATAAGCCAAGCTTGTTGCTATAACTACTAGGGTAACGAGCTTGCCCAAAATAGCTGTGAGATAACACTATGTGATATACACACACGTATTTGTATGAATAATAGTATGTGTAACAGTATTGTTATTTCTGAATAGCACATGGTTACCCATACTATCACTCGCTAAAGTATAAGGCCAGCTTTTTTTAAACAGTACACTGTAGACACTATTATTGGTCACTCTACTTCAGGATTAGCTTTCCAGTACATCTGGCTCCTCTAAATCTGTTGAAGTAATTCCATTTAATATGAATAGAACATCTGTGTTAAGAATAAAATAGGCTCCAACTAGAAACTTTATTTGATCTGTAGCTATATTTCCTGTGGTAATTCACTTTCCCCATGTGATTTTAATTTAACACCAATTCTCCCCATACATTTTTGATGGGCAATTTATGCACCAAACTTTTAAATATTCAATATCTGTAACTTAATCTGAATATTATATATTAACTACTTAACAATTTAGAGTAATTGTAGATAATATTGGGTGTGTGTGTAAAACCTGTGTGGATTCCTCCTTTACCTAGGCATCAGCAGATGTTGCTCAAGCTACAGGAACAACTATCCTTCAGTCTTTTGACAGTATCGCTGTCCTTTCTAGCACTCCATATCAGTATTCTTGTGAAGGAATTGGTAAGTTATCTTTATATGTGGGATAATTAATCTTACTAAATGTAACCTGTTATTAACTGCAGTGTCTGAAACATACAATATCAGTGCCACATCGTCTTACTACTATGCCAAAACCAACTCATCTACTAGTTTGATACTTCCACTTGAATTGCTGGAAATGTATTCCACAAATAGCAGTATTAGTGTTGTCAGGAATATCTTGAGGAATGGGTCTATCTTTTTTCCACAAGTCAATGGGTAAACATATCATAACAGTGTATATAGTTAAAATTGCAGCTGATAGAGTATCTAGACTAATGAGTACACTATTTGGTAGTTTGGTTTTTTTAGTTGATAAAAGTGGGAGATGTCATTATACTATCTGTAAATTTCTTTTATCTTCATTTAACTCGTTTAGGTTGGAGTTAGTTTCAGATATTCTCGGATTGAGCCTTACTTGTGGATCTCAAAAATGTCCAACAACCAGTTTAAACTTAAAGAACCCAGTGGTGCTGACGTTCACACATTCTCTTCAGCTTACAGTAAGACAAATGCTTTATCATTGAATTTATTTCATCAAATGAACAAACAAACTCCTGCAGGAAATGTTGAAGAGTAACCCATCAAAGAGTACAAAATGCGTGTTTCTAGATATTCCACAGACAGACCAGTAAGTGTTTTATGATAAAAACAGTTTGAAAGTTTCAAATCTGACAATAATTATCAACACAGTTATATTACACTTACCAACAATAGAATACATTAACACAATAGCTGTGTAGCTGTAATACAGCTTACTGAAAGTATGAATGTATTATAATATTGCTCTTTCTTTCATATCTCTTTATCTTTGCATTCAGGGTATTGAATCTAGGATACTGGTCAAACTCAGGCTGCCAGAAAGACAACAAGAACTCCTCATTCACAGAGACCACTTGTCTTTGTAGCCATCTAACTCACTTTGCTATCTTGCTAAGTTCTAGACCTCCCGAATTTAGCCCACCTGTAAATCTTTCCTTGAAGATAATAGGCTACGTTGGAGTGTCCATATCAGTCATTGCAATGGCCGCCACCATATTAATATTGGTGCTTGTCAAGTATGTCTAGTATTATATAGCTTGTTGACATAGTAATTTGTTGCTGTATGTATTTTGTCTTAAGGTTTCGACACAATCTCAGGAACTACATACATATCAACCTGTGCATGAATCTGTCTTTATCCCAGCTCATCTTTATAGCTCTTTCAGATCAAACAGGATCGGCTGATGGTCCAGTACCAGCTCAATGCCAGGCCATAGCAGTACTTCTCCATTATTTCTTCCTAGTGTCCTTCATGTGGATGCTAATGGAGGGAGTGTTCCTTTACCTAGCTCTTGTCAAAGTCTTCTTGATAAATCTGAAAGCTTATTTTATTAGTTTTACTGTGGTTAGTTATGGTGTCCCATTTCTTTACGTGGCTCTTTTATCTTTGCCGCTCGGATTTGGACTTCCTGATGGACCCCATTATGGATCCCAAAAAATGTAATAGCTATGTGTTTACATTATAATTAGACATGAAATAATGCTAAGAGTAATATTATATTTCTGCTTTTGTATGTCACCCTTTTTTATTAATTTTTTTTTCTGTTTTAATAGCTATATTATATGTGCGTATTTATGTCTCTGTTCTTTTTCTTTCTTCAGATGTTTCCTAAGAGCTGACACTCACTTTGCATGGGCGTTCATTGCACCTGTCATATTAATATTAACTGCTAATATCGGCTTTATTGGCATGGCTGCAAACATTATGTGGAAGCAGCAAAGTAAACTGAGTAAAAGCAAGAAATGTGAGGCAGTCATGGCATGGACAAGAAGTGTCCTGGCTCTAATAGTGGTCATGGGTGTACCGTGGATATTTGGTCTAATTGTGATTGAAGAAGATTTTGTCTCCCTAGCATATATTCATGTGATTTTGGTATCATTTCAAGGACTAGCCATCTTTACAGTAATAGTTCTTCTTTCGAAGGAAATCCGAGAACCCATCAAAAAATGTTTCGCTACTAAATCCAGTCAGTCAAAAAATTCATACTTTTCTAAATTAACTTTGGTGAGTTAATGTTTTTTAGCCTAACTTAATTAACCAGGTGTATTATTATTTAACGGGTAACTTTTGACCAAATCTTAGATAGGCTATGACAATAAATGCTTTACCAGAGGATACAATCAATTTTATACTTTGAGGTTGACCCTAACATTTGGTAGCATTACCTATTAATCAAATTCATCACATCACATGCGAGTAGTTCCACAATTGTATTATTATTTTTTTGCAGACAATTCTAGTTAATCTATGTAACATTTTTGCACCCCAAAACAAAATACAAAACCAATAGCAGCTAGTAAGATCAGTTTAACAAAATGAAGTGCTCTCTGTTTTTTGCCTCACAATTTACAGCAATTAGTCAATTCATCATGACGTAAGCACAAAATAGCAAGTGCAAAATGCTTGTAATTACTTGTGGCTTAAAACAACAATCTCAATGGCAGGTGTCAGTATTGTGTAATATTTTTTTTGTATTGCTGTCACCATATTGTCTTCAATTTGTAATATCAGAAAAACATTATTTTTTCCCTCCATGTCCAGATTCTTTAAAATTTGTTCACCAACCTCACCCATGCATTGTAATTAATTGCTCTCCAACTTATCTCCAGCAAGTTTCATAGCCACTCTGGTGCATGAAAGTATTGAACCGCAGAAAGCTCTAATCGAGTGACTATGATATAGTACCAAATTAATACTAGCTATTATGTATTTTTGTGTTGTACAGAAGAATACACTTTTAACGAAGCATGTAAAGAGTCATGAAGAAAGTCAAATGGAAACTTTGAATGATGATCAAAGGCAAGGTGAAAACACTGGCTCTTCAGTCTTCCTGGAATCTGACACAGTTCCCAGTCATGGCTATCACAAAGCTTCAGTTATTATTTGAATACTATTCAGTTTGATACTTCTAATTATTATATATCATTTAGCATCAGTTGTTACTTGTCATGCCAGACTTACTGTCAATTGTTTTTGTATATTGTTATTGTTATTTACACTTGCATAAAAGGCAATAGTAATAACAGCTTCTGTGAGAGAGTGAGCCAGCTTTGTAATTATTGAAACTACTATGATGTAACACCCATAAAGTCATTTAAGTAGCTAAGTGCAGATAGATCTCAATCAACAAAAGCACAAAGTTGAATATAATTATGCAATAACAGAGCAAGTCAATTTGTTATTGTAACAAGTACATAGTCAGATACTTTGTATTACTTCACTGGAACTAATTATTAGGGGCATTAAAGAAATGGGGGGGAGGGGGCACTTTTGGACAAGGGGGTATTTCTTTCCACTTGTTGGGCCCTATATAAACAGCTTGATAGCCATAAAATGTATTATGTGTGACTAGGGTGTTAATTGATCCTTACCACCACCAGGTAACTTTTTTCTAACCAGATGGACATCTCATCAGTGGCTATGGCTATAACAGTTTTAACCCCAGGAAGTATAAAATTGACTATTTACTTTTATGAAAACATCAAAGTTTCAACCTGCTTTATGATTTTTTTTTAAATCTAAGTAAATAGTAAATACTATTTTCCAAGATATTCAAAGATTTAAAAAAAAAGAAATGACAGTTCCAGTCACCCAAAGATAATCATTATTATTATATGATCAGACTGCAAGAATTACAAGATACAAAGTTTTGCTATCCAATTTTTAGCCCTAATTAGAATTTGAGTGTGAGGGGAGTGGGTAATGTTGGGCTTGTGGGTGGTCTCATTATGATTTCTTCCACTTACAAAGCTACAACCTCTGAATAAAAATTGCAATTATGTCTGACAATTCATTGTAAAAAAAATTGTTGTGGGAAGCAACCCTTGATCCCCCCCCCCCCCTTTAAACAGCTTCATATGTTAATTTTGTAATGTTTTAGGTCCTCTGTAATTGCTACAGCAATATAAACGTTGGAGAATGATTTTTTTTGTGGATATTAATACCTTCAAAAGTACTAGTAGTTCTTGACCATAAGTTCAAACATAGCTGTAACTTATACTGTATTAGTTTAAGTTAAAAAAAATAAAATCATTGCCATAGTAACCACTCCTACAGTCCGGCGTAGCCAGACACTTTTCCGAACCTCTACGCTGGGAATTAGTCCTGCGTAGCAAGACCCTTTACCGAACCGCTCCACGCGCTTTGCGGGCTATGTGGCTAGGCCAGACTATCCCCCCCATCCCAATATAAATGGGTAAAGTATCGTTTTGAAATTGTGGCTATAGTAGCGTGGGGAAAGTGACTGGATGTATTTTTTTGGTTGGACTTGAGTTGGCGCAGGAAATCCGTGAAATGTTGAGGTAAGGTAACCCCCATGTACTAGGTTTTAACTATATGACTCAGAGTTCAAGTAATGTGCTTGTCTAACTTGGCAGCCAGAACACTATTTTTGCTATCCTTTAAATGTTTAAAGGGAAGTAGTACAGTTAAAGTATTGAATTAATTTTTTTTTTACTATGAAAACTGATAAAATACACTATAGTTGTTTGCATGGAAGGACTTTAAAATGAATATATTGTTATTGGGTTTTTCTTAGTTTGCTATACAGACTGCTGGCTGTACACAGTAGCTAGTGGAGAGTTACACTGTATTGGTTCAGGATAGTGAGCAAGAGGGGTGAGAATGTACAGGAAGAAGTAGTATGGCGAAAGGTGCTAGTATTGTGAGCCCCAATGCCCTCAGGACCTTTAGTACCTCAGGAAATAGAGAAGCTGGGCTTTAACTTGATCAGTGATATTATGCACAACTGCCCTTGCTCTCTCTCCTAGCTCCAACTTTGTATTAATGGCTGTATTGTATGCTGCACCAGTTATCAGCTCTGCTTCAAAAAACTTTTCAGCATATTTAGAAATTTCCACTTCAAATCCTTCCACAAACACAACAGTGTTGGTTCTCAAAGCTCTGAACTCTGGAGAACCAGCCATCTTGGTTAAGTCTTGTTATTCTGAACAGTTACACCCTTTTCTGAACAGTTACACCCTTCAACAAGTACTTCCTGTTTAGAAACAAGAATTAAAATGACAAGTTGTTAAAGAAATAAGAAATTTTAATTTGATAAAATATGGTAGAGAAAATCCAATTTGTCACATTAATTGATTCTCTGAAAGACAAAAGACGTATTCAAAAATTGAGACTGGGTCAAATATTTCCAATCATCCCTAATAGCTGCACATTGTGTTAAATAAAAATTAAATGATTTAAACAATGTATTCTATAATGAAATCCACTCCAGAACAATTTGTATTAAGCACTCATCATGCTCACAAGACTGTACGTGTACTTGCCATCCTTACTTGCCCTTTTATACTCAACACCAATGGCAACTATATAAGCTATATTTATTATATACTTAAATAGTGTCACACTTCCTTAAATTGTACCGATTAGTGTCGTTTCTCTCTTTTCCTTTTAACATCTATAGTTATCAGTGCAGGCTATATCTTGGCCTTTAGTGTTATGTGCTAGGTCTCACTGCAAAACATGACACATTTGCTCTATAGAACTATGATCTAAGAGTCAGTCTATCAGATACATCATTGGCTGAGGCATTCCATCATAATTTCTCACATTCCTTTATTCTCTAATTTTCTGACTGTGACTAATCTAATGTAAAATAATACTTGGGGAAAGTAGCCTTGAACTTAAACCTCTCTCTAAAATCTGCATGTCATATTATTCTCTATAGTAAAAATTTATTCTGGAATCAAAATCTGCAAGCAGGTAGCTTGGTTTCTGAGTGAAAGATAGGAATTTTCAAGAATATGGCCCTTAGCAACTGGTTAGCTGTTATAAATAATATTGAGGTAGTGTTTTCTTCTTTGTTTTGTTTTGTTTTCTTGTCTATCTTTGTGTGTGTGTGTGTGCATGTTAATATTAGATCATTGTTGAATGGTTGAGGTTTGTTTGTTTTTTTTCGTTTTGTTTTTCAATTTACTGGTACACAAACTTTACTTATATGTGACCGGTTTTGGGAAAATCGGCCTAAATGCGGCATCTAAAGTTTTCTAATTTATTCTACCAGTAGGCTGCATGGCCTTGGGATGCCGTCCTCCTAATTTGGAAGCTGTAGCACAAGCTGTCTTCGCCCTATGCACTACAACACTTCAGTATTTTTGCTAAACTTATTATTGCTGATTTCACAAAAACGCAGCGTAAAGGCGTTGCTAAGGTCAGAGGGCGTGCCTTGTGTCCATATACAATTTCCGCGTGTCTCCGGGACACTACAGAATAAACCGGTTACAGGCGGATTGAAAGAAGTCTAAAAGTCTTAATGCAGTGCTCCTTAAGAAACTATGATGGCGAGAATTGCGTGACTACGTGAATTATGTAGAATAGTAAGTGAATTAGTTAGCTACAGTTTTTCTCCCCGCTGTTAGTGAAAAGCCCGCCAATAATTTCTTAGCAACGCTTCGTACACGGGTCCAACCGGCTAGTGTTTCTGGCCACCTAGCGTGAGTTCTAGAGCAAGCCAGAGCTTACAACTGCGTCATAAGCTGGAGCTAACTGGTGTCTATCTATTTCCGCCATAATTTTTTTTCGAAAAAAATCGATCCATTAAGGCTTTACCAAGGGGATACTGAAAAAAATTGTTTGCTGCTTTAGGCCGATTTTCCCTAAACTGGTCATATATAAGGTATGGTAGTTGAAATACTCACATTCTTTACAGTGTTGGTGCAAAGTCAGGGAATAAAGGTCACAGTTATTTTGTGAATACATACAAGTGCAATTACTAGTAAGTGGAAGCAGCTGGTCACCCAGTAGTTGTGGTACCACCCACTGTTTATCAGCTACAACTGCAGTTGCAACTTAGCCAGCAACTTAGTATCAGCTGCAACAAGTGCTACAAGTTAGTGGTGAACACATACAGTAACCAGATATTTATCAGCTGCAACAAGTACTATAAATTAGTGGTAGACACCTAACAAAATACAGAGGCTAAGAACACTCAGCAAACACTGATACTCTAGTCACTCCTAATTGGACAATTAACATGTTGTAATAGTGGTGCTCATGAAGACAAGGATTTTAGAGAACATTGAATTTCTTACATTCTCATTATCCAGTAAGTAGTCTTATAATTTTGATTATCTACAAACAGCTCAAAATTCATCATGATTTAAACATTATAATTTTATGAGTTTTATCTTCACCAACAATATTAGCAGGTGAAAAACTTTTTGTGATGAAATATTAAAAAAATAATACATACCCATTTGTCCATTACGTGAGACACATTTTATGAATTGTGCACACAGGGTGAGAACATAATAACTACAAGAACATGGCCCTATCTAAGAGAGGGAGGGGGGAGGGCAATTACTTTATAGACTTGTCCCCGTGGCCAAGCCCTTTTATGCGACTTTCTCGTTTAAGGTATTTTGTGTTTCATAACTTGTCGTAAGTCTAAGCTACATCTCGTGTTTCAGCCTCAGAGTGATACGCTAAGTCTCATGGTACTCATCCACAAGCTCTAAGAACAATGACCTGTAACTTGATGTCCCAGAAGTACAATCTGACTAATGAATTCCACAGTGGACTCTATTAGCTTCTCACATTCTTTCATTCTCAAACTTTCTGACTGTAACTCATCTGATATAATCATGATATCAAGCGATTGCTTAGAGTTCTCAAGTTAATGTCACTTAGCAACCACTATATATAATGAGGAAAATTATAATAAAAGTGAGGTAAAAGGTGCATTTTTAGTTTGGTGTTTATTTTAATCACATTAATGGTTTGAGTTTTTTTTTTCTTGTTTTTTGTTGTTGTTGTTGTTGTCGTTTTTTTTTATCATTGAAATTCTGTAAAGTGAAGCTTGGGTTTTGGTCTACTACCTGGACATGGTTGGAGAACATAGTTGCTCTAGTGAGTCTAGTTGTAAAGGCAGAGTGGAAACAGGATGAAGGTCAGTGTGAATACATACAAGTTTAATTAGGTCCATATATGGTTGTGGTGTCCAGCTTGTTGGGTTTCCCAAAGCCAAGATTTATCAGATGCAATAATTAGAGCTATCAACATGAGTAATAGCATGGCCTAACAGATTGTTATGCCTTGGAACAAGGGTCCATTTTATGTGGTAATGACATCTCCAGAATGACCAAACTATATGCCCCAATTGCAACTACAATATAATAATAATAATACGCTTGTGTGTCAGCAACGACTACAGTGTGAGATAATTCATGAAGCTGAACTGAGTTGGTAAAGCATCACCGAATGGGGGAAAGCAAGGGGGTAAAAAAAAAACATAGAGAGAGAAGTGATGTAATGTGTGGGTTATGAACCCTCGAGGTTTTAAGTATATGACTCAGTGTTCAAGTAAAGTGCTTGTCTAACTTGGCAGCCAGAACACTATGTTTGCTATCCTTTAAAAGTGTGCTAAGTGTCTTCCAAGATGGAGGCTTGTAGCTACGGCTTTCTCCCTTCAACCATAGCTTCAACACTTCAGTGAGCTTATCTTCCAGCTCACTCGTCTGCTTATCAATTATAGATACTCTGTCTCCGATGTCGTCAAAGTCTAGAAGTTCTCCAATTCTTTTCCATTCAACACACGCTTGTTCAGTAATGTTGATGCTTTCATTGCCAATTTCCAGAAGTTTTAGTTCTTTTAATTTAGGTGCGGAATCTGTAAAGAAGAATTAATACTAAGATTATCTGTGTGTATTACAAAAAATTATTATTTAAAATTTACTTGCTTTATGTAAGATACATTTATACAACGTTGCCATTCTAAATGACGCTTAGGATTATTTTTTAAAGCTACTAAATTTAATTAATATATTTGCTATTAAAAATACAAGTACAGCTGTATTATTACATTGTATTTGTTGTAAGGGTAATGCTAGACTTGATGTTATAGGTTTGTGCAAAAAAGCTCACTTGTGAAAGGGAAGTAGTACAGTTAAAGTATTGAATTAATATTTTTTTTACTATGAAAACCTATAAAATACACTATAGTTGTTTGCATGGAAGGACTTTAATGAATATATTGTTATTGGGTTTTCTTAGTTTGCTATACAGACTGCTGGCTGTACATAGTAGCTAGTGGAGAGTTACACTGTATTGGTTCAGGGTAGCGAGCAAGAGGGGTGAGAATGTACAGGAAGTAGTAGTAAGGCGAAAGGTGCTAATAATTATATTCAATGTGATTGCATTCTGAGTTGATGCAAGATAATATTTATATTTAGGTTAGCATCAGCTATGCCAAAATCGATATTTGAATCTTCACTGCAGAAGGAAATTTCAAATTTTTCATATTTGATATACTTAGGGTATATCAAGTATGAACCAGTTTAATGCTAAAATATTAGAGTTATGCTTAAAAAATTACAATTCCTCTTTTTGGAAGCTTATGAATTGATGCACCATATACATAAACAGATGTGGCAATAAAATGGACAAATGGAATTGTTTTGGCAAAAACATTTTTCTTGTACAATTTTGATAATCATAAAGTACCATGACTACATGTAACCTGAAACATAACAATATAAACGCTAATAAATTGCTTCCTGATGTAGCTATAAATGCTGTCCTATTTCTATTCCAGGAGAATTTGGGTAACCTTGTCTCATCTGAAAATGATTTACGCGATACTGTCTCCATTGTGTTGGAGGATGTCACTACTAAATAAAGAATTGTATTTACCTTGATTTGGTTGAGAGACTTCCACTTTTAATTGCTCTATACAGAAATAACAAATAATAACATTATTTGAAAATACTGAACTTAAAGCAGCTAATACAGTACATTGTAATATTGATCACTTTTAACCAAGAATTTAAGATTCATATAATAAAATATTTATTGAGCAAAGTGATGATATTATAAATACATTAGACAAATTTCTAAATAAACAATACATTTTAATTGAATATTTAGATGGCAAAGTAGTACATGTAGAACAGGCAATATTAAAGACTCTGGAACAATAAAGCCCTCGCTTTCTTAGCTACCACTAAGTCGTGAAGCACACCAAAAAGCATCATGCATTATATGGTTTGACGAACCAACTAGTTATGTGCATCAGTGTGGATTATAATACAGTAGGATGTCAGTTATCCGAACACGTTGGGACCGAGGGGTGTTCGGATAAGAAAATTGTTCGGATATCAAGACCAACTGGAATCAATATCAGGATACAGCAGTGGGAACAGTTGCTGTGCTTTTGCCATCAAGAGTGGTCCACTAACAGGAGTACCTACCATATTATATGCATTACATAATAAAACTCACCCAGTAAGGTTCCAATTACAACATCTTTGCAAATTAGCTAAGTATAAATACACAAACCTTTGCATCGTTGCTGGACAAACCAGAGATACACAGCATTGTCCAGTTCACTAAACTCAGGCCTTCTCACTTTCTTTCTCTTCTTAATACAATCTACTTCTTCAATTTCTGTCGCAAACCGCTTCAATTTAGCCTCATTCTTGACGATATCATGAACTGTCGACCTACCATTAATTGTTGGGCTACGCTCGTCATAGACAGTCCTTTTCTTATACTTTCACTAATTTTAAGCTTTTCTTCAATTGTTAGAACAATTCTTTTCCTTTTTTTCCCGGTTGCCTCAGCCATTTTCGAAAAAAGAAGCAGGCGCTCAGATATACTGTAATCCATGCGGGTAGCTTTCCGACGGCTGGGGGTGGGCGGGTCATTAAGACGGTAAAGGGGCGTCAAACTTTAGTTGTTCGGTTGATCGACGTTTTCGGATAACTGACGTTCGGATAACTGACATCCTACTGTATTATAATTTTGAGAAGTGCTCTGACAGCATATCAGATGAACAGAGATATTGGTCTGACATAAGGAATCAGGGGAGTAAGAACCGGGGGGGGGGGAGGGGGGCAATGTCATAGAGAGGGGGGCCGGTCCCCCTTCAATCTTCCCATTATATTCTATTGATTTCTCTCATGTATTTCTTAGACCATGAATATATTATATTTCTTTCACTCTAATCTGCACCTCTATTCAATTCTATTCATTCACATTGACTCTAAACTTGCATAAGATCAGTCTGGAAAAGACCTTTCTACTTTCTGCGCTGCAATGGCTGCTGCTAAAAGATTTAAATTTGCAAAGAAATCAGCTGACTATGAAATCGTTTCCAAGAAACCATCTAAGTCTCAGAGTAAGTTATCAGTGCCTACAAGAGAATAGCTTTACAAACTGTTCCAGTCACCACTGCCTCAGCTGAGCATAGTTTCTCGGCTCTAAAGAGAATTAATTTACACAACACCATGACGCAGGAAAGGTTAAATCATTGCGTACTTTTACACATGCACCATGAAAAAAACAACAGATGAGCTGGACCTGGTTGATGTAGCAAAGGAATTTGTGTCAGTATGTGAAAGAAGAAAGAACATTTTTGGAAATTTTTGAATCTATACACATAACATAACTATGTTTTTGTAATATTATTATTAGTCATATAACATTGCTAAATTATACAACACGTTACTATATCTATAACACTTTGCAATTAATTTTTTTTTTTTTGAGACCCGCAAAACATCAGGATACTCAATTTAATTCACAAATCAATTCTTCTGATTATTGTAAATGTAAATACAAAAAAATAAAGGAAAGATGAATTGTTTTGAAAAGATATTCCTCACTGGTACGTATACAGAGTAAAACCTCTAGTACCAACCTTCTCAAGAAGCAATTGACATCTTATAAATGACTAAACCAATTGAACTACTATACACATATTAATTTTGACCTGTGACCAATTTTCTCAGACCCCGCCTAGGGTACACCTACTGTAAAATTTGAGAGATTTCGGGTGAGTGGTGTAGTACAATTGGTAGATATTATCACCATCACAGCGAAAAAAAAAAAACCCTGGATATTGTTATGAATAATGCTGGCTGTTATCCTGAGAGATTGAATTCCAAGTTTCTGATTCTTATTGACAAATACTACCATGAATAAAAATGTGAAACCTCTACTGAAGTAGCAAATTCTTGCTCCTAGTAAGTGATTTGCAAAGGCATGGTTAGCAATGAAAGGATCTATTATTCACAAATGTTGTAAAACAAATTGAGCAATGACCTTTCTTTAATTTATAATAGCAAAAGTGGAACAGAATCCTATTGAAACATCTTGTATGTAGGCCTGGGTGTTCATTAAGTGTAACATTACAATGTCAGTCCCACATTAGCTTTAGGGTACTCTAGCCAAGCTTACTATACAACCCTATAACAAAGCAACTTACTATATTTGCCTTCAATTGTATCTGCTAGTGTTGTGAGCCCCAATTCCCTCAGGACCTTTAGTACCTCAGGAAATAGAGAAGCTTTGGCTTTAACTTGAGTGGTGATATTATGCACAACTGCCCTTGCTCTCTCTCCTAGCTCCAACTTTGTATTAATGGCTGTATTGTATACTGTACCAGATATCAGCTCTGCTCCAAAAAACTTTTCAGCATATTTAGAAACTTCCACTTCAAATCCTTCCACAAGCACAACAGTGTTGGTTCTCAAAGCTCTGAACTCTGGAGAACCAGCCATCTTGGTTAAGTCTTGTTATTCTGAACAGTTACACCCTTATTCTGAACAGTTACACCCTTCAAGAAGTACTTCCTTTTTAGAAACCAGATTGAGCCTAGATAGCTTGACCTCATGACCTTTAATACCTCAAGATCACATCACGGCAGCCAGGGATGGGGGGTGGGGGGTAAATATTTGTAGAGCTGTGGTGAAACCTTACAAGAATTAAAATGACAAGTTGTTAAAGAAATAAAAAATTTTAATTGATAAAATATGGTAGAGAAAATCCAATTTTTCACATTAATTGATTCTCTGAAAGACAAAAGCAGTTATATTCAAAAATTGACTAGGTCAAATGTTTCCAATCATCCAATAGCTGCACATTGTGTTAAATAAAAACAAAATGATTTAAACAATGTACTCTGTAGTGAAATCCACTCCAGAACAATTTGTAATGGCAACTATATAGCTATATTTATTATATACTTGAATAGTGTCACACTTCCTTAAATTGTACCGATTAGTGTCGTTTCTCTCTTTTCCTTTTAACATCTATAGTTATCAGTGCAGGCTATATATTGGCCTTTAGTGTTATGTGCTAAGTCTCACTGCAAAACATGACACATTTACTTTATAGAACTATAATCTAAGAGTCAGTCTATCAGATACATCATTGGTTGAGGCATTCCATCATAATTTCTCATATTCTTTTATTTTCTCATTTTCTGACTGTGACTAATCTAATGTAAAATAATACTTAGGGAAAGTAGCCTTGAACTTAAATCTCTCTCTAAAATCTGCATGTCATATTATTCTCTATAGTAAAAAATTATTCTGGAATCAAAATCTGCAAGCAGGTAGCCTTATTTCTGAGTGAAAGATAGGAATTTTCAAGGCCCTAAGCAATTGGTTAGCAAAATACTGTGGCTAAGAACATTCAGCAAACACTGATACTCTAGTCACTCCTTATTGGGCAATGAAGACAAGGATTTTAGAGAACATTGAATTTCTTACATTCTCATTATCCAGTAAGTAGTCTTATAATTTTGATTATCTATTAACAAACAGCTCAAAATTCATCATCAGTTGAAAAAACTTTTTGTGATGAAATAGTAATAAAATAATACATACCCATTTGGCCATTAGGAGAGACACATTTTACGAATTGTGCACACAGGGTGAGAACACAATAACTACAAGAACATGGCCCTATCTAAGAGAGGGAGGGGGGCAGGGCAATTACTTCATAGACCTGTCCCCATGGCCAAGCCCTTTTATGCGACTTTCTCGTTTAAGGTATTTTGTGCTTCATAACTTGTCGTAAGTCCAAGCTACATCTCGTGTTTCAACCTCTGAGTGATACACTAAGTCTCAATGGTACTCATGATCCACAAGCTCTAAGAACAATGACCTGTAACTCGATGTCCCAGAAGTACAATCTGACTAATGAATTCCACAGTGGACTCTATTAGCTTCTCACATTCTTTCATTCTCAAACTTTCTGACTAACTCATCTGATATAATCATGATATCAAGCGATTGCTTAGAGTTCTCAAGTTAATGTCACTTTGCAACCATTATATATAACGAGGAAAATTATAATAAAAGTGAGGTAAAAGGTGCATTTTTAGTTTGGTGTTTATTTTAATCACATTAATGGTTTGAGTTTTTTTTGTTTTTTTGTTGTTGGTTTTTTGTTGTTTTTTTTTGTTTTTTTATCATTGAAATTCTGTAAAGTGAATCTTGGGTTTTGGTCTACTACCTGGACATGGTTGGTGAACATAGTTGCTCTAATGAGTCTAGTTGTAAAGGAAGACTGGAAACAGGATGAAGGTCAGTGTGAATACATACAAGGTTAATTAGGTCCATATATGGTTGTGGTGTCCAGCTTGTTGGGCTTCCCAAAGCCAAGATTTATCAGATGCATTAATTAGAGCTATCAACATAAGTAATAGCATGGCCTAACAGATTGTTATGCCTTGGAACAAGGGTCCATTTTATGTGGTAAAGACATCTCCAGAATGACCAAACTATATGCCCCAATTGCAACTACAATACATATAACTTGTTAGATAGATCCCTTAGATAATAATAATAATATGCTTGTGTGTCAGCAACGACTACAGTGTGAGATAATTCATGAAGCTGAACTGAGTTGGTAAAGCATCACCGAATGGGGGAAAGCAAGGGTAAAAAAAAAACAGAGAGAGAGAAGTGATGTAATGTGTGGGTTATGAACCCTCGAGGTTTTAAGTATATGACTCAGTGTTCAAGTAAAGTGCTTGTCTAACTTGGCAGCCAGAACACCATGTTTGCTATCCTTTAAAAGTTTGCTAAGTGTCTTCCAAGATGGAGGCTTGTAGCTACGGCTTTCTCCCTTCAACCATAGCTTCAACACTTCAGTGAGCTTATCTTCCAGCTCATTCTTCTGCTTATCAATTATAGATACTCTGTCTCCGATGTCGTCAAAGTCTAGAAGTTCTCCAATTCCTTTCCATTCAACACACGCTTGTTCAGTAATCTTGATGCTTTCATTGCCAATTTCCAGAAGTTTTAGTTCTTTTAATTTAGGTGCGGAATCTGTAAAGAAGAATTAATAGCATACTACGTATGATAGGTATAGTAGTAATACAGTGTAGTTAAGGCTTGCCTTTCTTTAGTCTTGTTTCTTCAACGGTTCTAGCAGCTCCTCCTCCACTAAGATTATCTGTGTGTATTACAAAAAAAAAGTATTATTTAAAACCTACTTGCTTTATGTAAGGTACATTTATACAACGCTACCATTCTAAATGACGCTTGATTTTACTGCAATTTCTTTTCATTTAGGTTGATAGCCATGCTACTAAATACAGTTATTACAGTGTTGTCTGTAAGGAGAGGTAAGCACCTATATGCTTATAGGATTATTTTTAAAAAGCTACTTTGTAATTCAGACAATTTTATAGTTAAAACTTGACCGAATTAAACACTGGGTTTAATTTAATTTATATATTTGCTATTAAAATACAAGTACAGCTATTATTACATTGTATTTGTTGTAAGGGTAATGCTAGACTTGATGTTATAGGTTTGTGCAAAAAAGCTCACTTGTGAAAGGGAAGTAGTACAGTTAAAGTATTGAATTAATTTTTTTTTTTACTATGAAAACTGATAAAATACACTAAAATTGTTTGCATGGAAGGACTTTAATGAATATATTGTTATTGGGTTTTCTTAGTTTGTTATACAGACTGCTGGCTGTACACAGTAGCTAGTGGAGAGTTACACTGTATTGGTTCAGGATAGTGAGCAAGAGGGGTGAGAATGTACAGGAAGAAGTAGTATGGCGAAAGGTGCTAATAATTATATTCAATGTGATTGCATTCTGAGTTGATGCAAGATAATATTTATATTTAGGTAGCATCAGATATACCAAAATCGATATTTGAATCTTCACTGCAGAAGGAAATTTCAAATTTTTCATATTTGATATACTTAGGGTATATCAAGTATGAACCAGTTTAATGCTAAAATATTAGAGTTATGCTTAAAAAATTACAATTCCTCTTTTTGGAAGCTTATGCATTGATGCACCATATACATAAACAGATGTGGCAATAAAATGGACTAATGGAATTGTTTTGGCAAAAACATTTTTCTTGTACAATTTTGATGATCATAAAGTACCATGACTGCATGTAACCTGAAACATAACAGTATAAATGCTAATAAATTGCTTCCTGATGTAGATATAAATACTGTCCTATTTCGATCCCAGGAGAATTTGGGTAACCTTGTCTCATCTGAAAATGATTTACGCGATACTGTCTCCATTGTGTTGGAGGATGTCACTACTAAATAAAGAATTGTATTTACCTTGATTTGGTTGAGAGACTTCCACTTTTAATTGCTCTATACAGAAATAACAAATAATAACATTATTTGAAAATACTGAACTTAAAGCAGCTAATACAGTATATTGTAATATTGATCACTTTTAACCAAGAATTTAAGATTCAATAATAAAATATTTATTGAGCAAAGTGATATTATAAATACATTAGACAAATTTCTAAATAAACAATACATTTTAATTGAATATTTAGATGGCAAAGTAGTACATGTAGAACAGGCAATATTAAAGACTCTGGAACAATAAAGCCCTCGCTTTCTTAGCTACCACTAAGTCGTGAAGCACACCAAAAAGCATCATGCATTATATGGTTTGACAAACCAACTAGTTATGTGCATCAGTGTGGATTATAATATTATAATTTTGAGAAGTGCTCTGACAGCATATCAGATGAACAGAGATGTTGGTCTGACATAAGGAATCAGGGGAGTAAGAACCGGGGGGGGGGGAGGGGGGCAATGTCATAGAGAGGGGGGCCGGTCCCCCTTCAATCTTCCCATTATATTCTATTGATTTCTCTCATGTATTTCTTAGACCATGAATATATTATATTTCTTTCACTCTAATCTGCACCTCTATTCAATTCTATTCATTCACATTGACTCTAAACTTGCATAAGATCAGTCTGGAAAAGACCTTTCTACTTTCTGCGCTGCAATGGCTGCTGCTAAAAGATTTAAATTTGCAAAGAAATCAGCTGACTATGAAATCGTTTTTTGTTTCCAAGAAACCATCTAAGTCTCAGAGTAAGTTATCAGTGCCTACAAGAGAATAGCTTTACAAACTGTTCCAGTCACCACTGCCTCAGCTGAGCATAGTTTCTCGGCTCTAAAGAGAATTAATTTACACAACACCATGACGCAGGAAAGGTTAAATCATTGCGTACTTTTACACATGCACCATGAAAAAAACAACAGATGAGCTGGACCTGGTTGATGTAGCAAAGGAATTTGTGTCAGTATGTGAAAGAAGAAAGAACATTTTTGGAAATTTTTGAATCTATACACATAACATAACTATGTTTTTGTAATATTATTATTAGTCATATAACATTGCTAAATTATACAACACATTACTATATCTATAACACTTTGCAATTAATTTTTTTTTTTTGAGACCCGCAAAACATCAGGATACTCAATTTAATTCACAAATCAATTCTTCTGATTATTGTAAATGTAAATACAAAAAAATAAAAATAAAAGAAAGATGAATTGTTTTGAAAAGGTATTCCTCACTGGTACGTATACAGAGTAAAACCTCTAGTACCAACCTTCTCAAGAAGCAATTGACATCTTATAAATGACTAAACCAATTGAACTACTATACACATATTAATTTGGACCTGTGACCAATTTTCTCAGACCCCGCCTAGGGTACACCTACTGTAAAATTTGAGAGATTTCGGGTGAGTGGTGTAATACAATTGGTAGATATTATCACCATCACAGCGAAAAAAAAAAACCCCTGGATATTGTTATGAATAATGCTGGCTGTTATCCTTGAATTCCAAGTTTCTGATTCTTATTGACAAATACTACCATGAATAAAAATGTGAAACCCTCTACTGAAGTAGCAAATTCTTGCTCCTTGTATGTGATTTGCAAAGGCATGGTTAGCAATGAAAGGATCTATTATTCATAAATGTTGTAAAACAAATTGAGCAATGACCTTTCTTTAATTTATAATAGCAAAAGTGGAACAGAATCCTATTGAAACATCCTGTATGTAGGTCTGGGTGTTCATTAAGTGTAACATTACAATGTCAGTCCCACATTAGCTTTAGTGTACTCTAGCCAAGCTTACTATACAACCCTATAACAAAGCAACTTACTATATTTGCCTTCAATTGTATCTGCTAGTGTTGTGAGCCCCAATGCCCTCAGGACCTTTAGTACCTCAGGAAATAGAGAAGCTTTGGCTTTAACTTGAGTGGTGATATTATGCACAACTGCCCTTGCTCTCTCTCCTAGCTCCAACTTTGTATTAATGGCTGTATTGTATACTGGACCAGATATCAGCTCTGCTTCAAAAAACTTTTCAGCATATTTAGAAACTCCCACTTCAAATCCTTCCACAAGCACAACAGTATTGGTTCTCAAAGCTGTGAACTCTGGAGAACCAGCCATCTTGGTTAAGTCTTGTTATTCTGAACAGTTACACCCTTCAAGAAGTACTTCCTTTTTAGAAACCAGATTGAGCCTAGATAGCTTGACCTCATGACCTTTAATACCTCAAGATCACATCACGGCAGCCAGGGATGGGGGGGTGGGGGGTAAATATTTGTAGAGCTGTGGTGAAACCTTACAAGAATTAAAATGACAAGTTGTTAAAGAAATAAGAAATTTTAATTGATAAAATATGGTAGAGAAAATCCAATTTTTCACATTAATTGATTCTCTGAAAGACAAAAGCAGTTATATTCAAAAATTGACTAGGTTAAATATTTCCAATCATCCAATAGCTGCACATTGTGTTAAATAAAAACAAAATGATTTAAACAATGTATTCTGTAGTGAAATCCACTCCAGAACAATTTGTAATGGCAACTATATAGCCATATTTATTATATACTTGAAAAGTGTCACACTTCCTTAAATTGTACCAATTAGTGTCGTTTCTCTCTTTTCCTTTTGACATCTATAGTTATCAGTGCAGGCTATATCTTGGCCTTTAGTGTTATGTGCTAGGTCTCACTGCAAAACATGACACATTTACTCTATAGAACTATGATCTAAGAGTCAGTCTATCAGATACATCATTGGCTGAGGCATTCCATCATAATTTCTCACATTCCTTTATTCTCTAATTTTCTGACTGTGACTAATCTAATGTAAAATAATACTTGGGGAAAGTAGACTTTAACTTAAATCTCTCTCTAAAATCTGCATGTCATATTATTCTATATAGTAAAAATGTATTCTGGAATCAAAATCTGCAAGTAGGTAGCCTGATTTCTGAGTGAAAGATAGGAATAGGGCCCTTAACAATTGGGTAGCAAAATACAGAGGCTAAGAACACTCAGCAAACTGATACTCTAGTCACTCCTAATTGGACAATTAACATGTTGTAATAGTGGTGCTCATGAAGACAAGGATTTTAGAGAACATTGAATTTCTTACATTCTCATTATCCAGTAAGTAGTCTTATAATTTTGATTATCTATTAACAAACAGCTCAAAATTCATCATCAGTTGAAAAAACTTTTTGTGATGAAATAGTAATAAAATAATACATACCCATTTGGCCATTAGGAGAGACACATTTTACGAATTGTGCACACAGGGTGAGAACACAATAACTACAAGAACATGGCCCTATCTAAGAGAAGGAGGGGGGAGGGCAATTACTTTATAGACCTGTCCCCATGGCCAAGCCCTTTTATGCGACTTTCTCGTTTAAGGTATTTTGTGCTTCATAACTTGTCGTAAGTCCAAGCTACATCTCGTGTTTCAACCTCTGAGTGATACACTAAGTCTCAATGGTACTCATGATCCACAAGCTCTAAGAACAATGACCTGTAACTCGATGTCCCAGAAGTACAATCTGACTAATGAATTCCACAGTGGACTCTATTAGCTTCTCACATTCTTTCATTCTCAAACTTTCTGACTAACTCATCTGATATAATCATGATATCAAGCGATTGCTTAGAGTTCTCAAGTTAATGTCACTTTGCAACCATTATATATAATGAGGAAAATTATAATAAAAGTGAGGTAAAAGGTGCATTTTTAGTTTGGTGTTTATTTTAATCACATTAATGGTTTGAGTTTTTTTTGTTTTTTTGTTGTTTTTTTGTTTGTTTTTTTGTTTTTTTATCATTGAAATTCTGTAAAGTGAATCTTGGGTTTTGGTCTACTACCTGGACATGGTTGGTGAACATAGTTGCTCTAATGAGTCTAGTTGTAAAGGAAGACTGGAAACAGGATGAAGGTCAGTGTGAATACATACAAGGTTAATTAGGTCCATATATGGTTGTGGTGTCCAGCTTGTTGGGCTTCCCAAAGCCAAGATTTATCAGATGCATTAATTAGAGCTATCAACATAAGTAATAGCATGGCCTAACAGATTGTTATGCCTTGGAACAAGGGTCCATTTTATGTGGTAAAGACATCTCCAGAATGACCAAACTATATGCCCCAATTGCAACTACAATACATATAACTTGTTAGATAGATCCCTTAGATAATAATAATAATATGCTTGTGTGTCAGCAACGACTACAGTGTGAGATAATTCATGAAGCTGAACTGAGTTGGTAAAGCATCACCGAATGGGGGAAAGCAAGGGTAAAAAAAAAACAGAGAGAGAGAAGTGATGTAATGTGTGGGTTATGAACCCTCGAGGTTTTAAGTATATGACTCAGTGTTCAAGTAAAGTGCTTGTCTAACTTGGCAGCCAGAACACCATGTTTGCTATCCTTTAAAAGTTTGCTAAGTGTCTTCCAAGATGGAGGCTTGTAGCTACGGCTTTCTCCCTTCAACCATCGCTGCAACACTTCAGTGAGCTTATCTTCCAGCTCACTCTTCTGCTTATCAATTATAGATACTCTGTCTCCGATGTCGTCAAAGTCTAGAAGTTCTCCAATTCTTTTCCATTCAACACACGCTTGTTCAGTAATGTTGATGCTTTCATTGCCAATTTCCAGAAGTTTTAGTTCTTTTAATTTAGGTGCGGAATCTGTAAAGAAGAATTAATAGCATACTACGTATGATAGGTATAGTAGTAATACAGTGTAGTTAAGGCTTGCCTTTCTTTAGTCTTGTTTCTTCAACGGTTCTAGCAGCTCCTCCTCCACTAAGATTATCTGTGTGTATTACAAAAAAATTATTATTTAAAATTTACTTGCTTTATGTAAGGTACATTTATACAACGTTGCCATTCTAAATGACGCTTAGGATTATTTTTTAAAGCTACTAAATTTAATTCATATATTTGCTATTTAATATACAAGTACAGCTGTATTATTACATTGTATTTGTTGTAAGGGTAATGCTAGACTTGATGTTATAGGTTTGTGCAAAAAAGCTCACTTGTGAAAGGGAAGTAGTACAGTTAAAGTATTGAATTAATATTTTTTTTACTATGAAAACCTATAAAATACACTATAGTTGTTTGCATGGAAGGACTTTAATGAATATATTGTTATTGGGTTTTTCTTAGTTTGCTATACAGACTGCTGGCTGTACACAGTAGCTAGTGGAGAGTTACACTGTATTGGTTCAGGATAGTGAGCAAGAGGGGTGAGAATGTACAGGAAGAAGTAGTATGGCGAAAGGTGCTAATAATTATATTCAATGTGATTGCATTCTGAGTTGATGCAAGATAATATTTATATTTATGTAGGTTAGCATCAGTTATACCAAAATCGATATTTGAATCTTCACTGCAGAAGGAAATTTCAACTTTTTCATATTTTTTTTCTGCAATGGATGGCACTTCTTGCTATAGATCTGAAATGTCACCCTATCCTCTACAAAAGATACAGAATATTGATCTAGTGGCTGTGCATGCACATGAGGTAGTACACACTCAGAACTTACGAAGCTTCTCTTGAAGGAATGCCACCAAGTGATTCAGTCCGTTCTGTGTGAAGATGGCTATCATTTTCTCAAAGAGTGAGGGCTGAGATTTTACTTTCAGAGTGAGAGCGTTCACAATTTTATTGGCCCTATCTGTGGGAGTAATATCGAGGGACATTACTTCTTGATACACATCAGGAGTCAGTAGTTCAACTGAATATAACTTCACTGCTATAGACTTGGGATCATTAGCTGCTATGACATCATTGAGTTTCTCTGCACTGTGTATCATAGCTTGGTACTCCATGTTGTCCGTGGCACCAGAATCTGGGAAGTTGCTCAGTTTACTAGGTGGGCTTTGTTTGGAAATTGTAGATAAAGCTGGAAGTGGTTGTTGTGGTCAACTGGTCAGATTGTGTTGATTATATTAATGTGGTCATACTCAGTTGATGTCTAGCCTTCCTAGGAATTCTTCAGTTTAATTGACTATACAAGAACATGGAATTAGCATACTTTTGTAGTATTGAAGCATGGCTAAGGATCTTTCAACGCTCATGTTGACTATTACATTTGAAGTTAGCATACATTTTGCAGAATTTAAGTATAGCAAAGGGTGTTTTAACTTTTGTCTTTATTGGGTTAGTCTGCCTCACTATAGATCTTAAAAATTGCAGCATTTCAACCTGTAAATGTAGTATTATCACATTAGAGTATATTTGATCATTACAGTCTTTCATGTTTAGAATTCTTTGGTTTGTCTTTCTGGTGCTGTGTGCTAAAGTTCAGTATGAAGCCTGATTAGGACTGGATGTGGTGGAAGGGTCTGAAGACAGCACAAAGTATGCTGCCACCAGAGTTGCCTATGCTAGTAATCCCCAAGCAGTTCAATGCTTCTACCTACCCCAACCCAGAGTTCTCAATTCTGTGATAGGATTGACAGTAGATGAAGGTTCAACCAGCACATGGTAGCAACTGAACTGGCACATGCACAGACAGGTCATTAAATAGAACAACCCATCTGCACATGCTCAATGAAATGGTGATGTAGAAATAAAGGGTGTGCATGAATTGGGATAGGTAATGTAATTAGCTACTTAGAAATATTATACTACACATGCTGACAATGAAAGGGTATGGGTGACATGGGAATGTACATAATTGTTCTATAGATAAGGAGTGTGGTGTTTTACCACATCTCCCCCCTCTTCGGAGGCTAAGTGTTCATAGTTCAAAATCTAGCACAACTGCTTATTGTGACGAGTCTTGGTCTTGCCAACTCTGTCTTGACATGGCATCTGCGACTTGATTGTTACAGCCTTTGACATAGATCAGATCAAAGTCAAAATCGGCCAGCTTTTCCAGCCATCTGGACAATTTTGCTGAAGGAGGTGGGCCTTTGAAAATATCAACCAGGGCACTATGGTCTGTGTACACTGTGAAATGGCGACCAGACAGATAGAAACGAAAATGTTCACATGAGACCAAGACTGCAAGTGCTTCTAGCTCGACTGCTGGATAGTTTCTTTCTCTAGGTAGAAGCTGTCTTGAATAAAAGGAAACTGGAACCCATTCATCTGACCTGTAAACACATAAACAACTACCAACACCTTTGGTGGAGGCATCACTGAACACGCACCATACATCATTATAAGTGGGCAGATACAAAGATGAATGATTGACTATGGCTGATATAATATAATTGAAGGAAGTGATAAAGTCAGAGTCGTTATCATATTGTAACTTGTCAGGGTAACGTTTCTGTAAGTGAACATTCAAAAAATAAGTGTGGTTGGCAAAATCAGGAATAAAACGTGAGTAAAATGTGACTAATCCGAGGAAAGCTCTGAGATCTGACTTGGTTGTAGGAAGACGGTAGTTCTTGATGTGACTAATCTTAGCTTCGGCTATGCTGATCTGACCATTGCCTACTACAAAACCTAAGAACTCGAAAGTGCTGTACATCCAACAACACTTGGGCTTCTTTACAGTAAGGTTTGCTGCTGACAGCCTGCTTAGAACTGCAGTGACATGAGCCAGATGATCATCAAAGGTGGTGGAATAGATAATTACATCATCTATATACGGCAAACAAAAGGATTCAATTCCTCTTAAGACTGACTGCATAAGCAGCTGGAAGGTTGCAGGGGCATTTTTCAGTCCAAATGGCATGACCCGATATTGAAACTTGCCTTGGAGGCATGAAAAGGCAGTAAGTGGCTTGGAATCATCAGATAGGGGGACCTGATGGAACCCTTTTAATAGATCTAGCTTGGATAAGTATTTGGCTTCACCTAGTTGGGATAGGATTGAATCAATTGACGGCATCATAAACGGTTCAGGTATAGTCAGTAGGTTTAATTTTCGAAAATCAACAACTATGCGGATTCCTCCATCACGCTTCTTGACTGGAAGCGGAGAGCTTGACCAGGCCGATGTAGATGGTTCGATTATACCAAGTGACAAGAGTGTCTCAATCTCTTCACGAAAGGGTTGTTGATAAGCCAATGGTACTGAATATGAGGGAGTCCAAACAGGTGTGTGACTTGTGATGCTGATTGTGTGGGTGACAAGGGAAGTGATGCCGGGTTTGTCTGAGAAAACATTAGGAAAAGATGAAAGGGTGAAGTCCAATTGGGATTGTTGTTCTGGGTTGAGCTTTAATTGGGAGGGTTTTCTGGGTGAAATGTCAAAGTGAGGAGAACTGTCATCTGGTACTATGGCTACTCTGAATATGATAGAATTACATGCTTTCTTCAGTTGGCTGATATGTATTATCTTTTTCCTGCCTTTAGAGTTCTGGGGAGCAATCTCACAATTCACTGGTGCAATCAACTGTGTAATGATAAACGGGCCGTCCCAAGAGGACTCCAGACATTTGTTTAGTCCAGGGGACCTCTTGTAAACAACGTCACCTACTTTGTATTTACCAACAAAGTCTGACTCTCTGGTAATGCGTTTGTGGGCATGCTTGGATGACAAAGATTGCTTGACAAAGTGATTGGTGCATGCAAACTGCTTGTCTAAATCTGCAATGAACTGAGGGATGTTAACTGATGACTCATGATCTGACAACCAAAGAGATTTGATAGTGGACAGGATAAACGGTGACGGTTTCAGAAAAAGCAATTCTTGGGGTGTGAAACCATGTCTAGAATTTGGAATGTTTCTAGAGTAATACAACACAAGATCAATCATAGAAGGCCAATCACATTTCTCATCTATAGCTTTGGACAACATGCACTTCAATGTGGAATGAAATCGCTCCAATCTGCCATTCGATTGGGGGTGATATGGCGAGGTTCTGATTTTGTGAATTCGGAAACGCTTGCACAAATGGTTCATGGTGGTTGACAAAAAATTTGAGCCTTGGTCTGACAAGACCTCTAATGGAACACCCAAAACTGAAATGACTGACAATAGGGCTTGAGCAGTGGCTTCTGCCGTGTAGTTTTTGAGTGCAATAGCAAAGGGGTATCCTGAGGCTAACTCCAAACAAGTAAAAATAAATCTGAGATTACCTTTTGCCTTGGGAAGGGGACCCACAATGTCTATGGCTATTTTCTCTCCACGTTCAGATATCAGTTCAGGTTCTATCATAGGCACTTTATTGGCTTTGGACTTTGAAAACTTGATGCACTTAGGACAGGCTTGAATGTAGGTTCTTATGTCATGAATCATGTTTGGCCAGGTGAAATGGCGGTTGATTAGTGATCTAGTGACATTGATACCACCATGACCTAATCCGTCATGGGCGGCAAGCAAAACGTTACGTCTGAGGTCCATTGGCACAACCAATGCATTTGAGACAGTGTTCATGGTACTAGTAATACACATCAGAAGGCCGTTCACCACAAAAAACTGTTTCTCATTGTTATGTGCATGCTCCCACAAAGGAGCGAGAGATTCATCACTCAACTGTAGTTCTCTGAACTGGTCTCTAGTCAAACCATCAAAGGTTAAAGTGGGTAAAGAGTGAGGAACAAGATCATTTTGGGAGTCATTACTGCTACTAGTATTATGGCTAGGCTCTACTGTTGGAATGTCAGAATGCTGTTCGACTGGAATGACATCAGAATCAGGTACCGCGTCATCCATGTCAGAGACAAATTCAGGGATGTCATCAAGGGGTAAAGGATTGCCTCCTTCTGAAACATGCAGGGCTTCAGTGACCTGCTGAGCAAGCTGATCATCAGCTGACATTGCTCTTGTGACTGCATGGACAGTGGCTGGTGTTTGTTTGATGGAATTGATCAACTCTAGAAACTTGTCTTGCCCAAAATCTATTCCAAGTAAAACTGTATTATCAGGTAAAGTGGGGCATGCAGCAAATCTGGCTACACCCTTCAATGTAGGGACATCAATTGGAAGTTCATAAACAGGGAATTGGGATACTACTCTGGATATGCCACAAACTGATTCATTCATAACTGGACTCAAATCTGAAGTAATGAAATTTGGGGAAACTAAACTTCTCTTGGCACCTGAGTCTACAATGATAGGTGTATAGATGTTGTTAATGTAACCGTGGGTAATGAACTCTTCGTCAAAGTGATTAAGTGGAGTAATATCATCAACAGAAGTGGAGACTGAGCAAAGGATGTCAACCTTTCTCACTGATCTGGGGTTTGATCTTGGTACTGGAGTTGGTCTGGTTGGAGTGACTGAAGTATTGGATGAGGAAGTGGGAGTGGTCTGGGGTTGAGGTTGTCTGGGTGGTGGAAGTGACTGGGTGGGAGGGGCTGTGCAAGTGTTGGCATAATGTCCAAGAGTATTGCACTTGAAACATGTCACTGTACTAATGTCCCGCTTGTGAGATGAGTTGGGGTGGGAATGGTTGGGTTGGTAAGACGCAGGGTGATTAGGGCTGTAATTGGAATGAGGTTTGAAATGGTTGTTATGCTGAGTATGATAGTTGCCATGACGACTTGGATAAGATCTGTATGAAGACTGACTGGCATTGGAATGATAAGGATTGGAATTATAAGGATTGGAATGATGGGGATTGGAAAATTGAGGATTGGAATGATAAGAGTTGGAATGAGCATTTGAAGGATGGTACTTGTTTTTAGATTCAGCAACAGAAAATAGTGAGCTACAGTCTTGTACAAAAGAATGAATGGAATGGTGTTGTCTATTGAGGACAGATTCTCTAGCATCAGGTTGCATGCCAGCAAGGACACCAATAATAGCAAATGACTGAGACATGAGCTCTATCTGGGCATCTGTGAGATCTGATAAAAAGGTAAGATGATCTAGAATGACACCAAATTTATAGCGCCAATGATTAAACCATTGCATAGGTGATTTAGAGCCTGAAGCACGGAATTTCAATGGGAAGGACTGCAAACAATCATTGAAAGAGTAACCTCCTGCATTCAAAAGGATAGTTCTCATCTCAGCAAAAGTGGTAACAGATGTAATGTTGTTATAAAAAGCTTCACTAAAATCTCCATGCAACAAATCAGGTAAGTGTTGCAACCAGGTATTGGGGTGGATATGCTTGGATTTCATCTGGAATTCGAAACGATGTAAAAACACAAAGATATCCTCACCTTGCTTAAGATCACAAAATGGCTTGGACCGAGGAGCAGGAACAACAGATGGATCGGGTTGAGCGGTAGCTTGAGAATTCATTAACTGAGCAATCATCAAGATGGACGGATCTATACCAGTAGCTTTAGCTTCATCTGCTAACTTCTTGAGGTGTTCTACTTGAGTAGGAATAGTGGGTTTGGCTCTGGGAGGAGTTGCAGGCAGTGGTTCCAACAGCTGCGTGACGTCCGCACCCAACGATGGACTAATAATTGTAGAGACCGACTCATGAGAAGACAATGAAGTTGTTGAGGCTGATTCACTAGAGTCTGAGGTTGAGTGTTGGGAGAACGCAGGAACAAAATCTTTTGAGATCGATGAGGAAAACTCTTCGTGAGAATCTAAGGCTCTTGTTCTTGGTCTGCTTCTTCCTCTTGTTCCATAAGACATACTTAGGAAAAGAAGGTAAGATGATGCACAATGAATAAAGAAATCTTTACAAATAACAACGTTCGGATCACAAACAGAATGAAACAATTACAATGAATAACTAATAATAATAATAATAATAATAAACTCGCCCGAGGTATGAAGCGATAGGGTCAGAAAAGAAATGACACAGCTCCGTTAACAATTAAATTAAGAACTTGCAATCCAGTACAAGAGGCGAACAGTTAGCGAACAAAACGAATAAAAGGAAACGTCAAATGAGCAATATTCGAGTGATGAGTAAGCAATAAACCAACAAATTCAGCTAAGCTGCTTGAAGTGGCGGAAACCCTCTACGCCGGCAATCAGGGAATAGCCTGAAAGAGATCAGAAGAAGGAAGTACAACGAGGAACACGGTGGGCTTGACTCAATATTTGCAGCTGTAGACTGCTTGAAGAATAGCAACCATCAAAAAGAAGTAAGCGTCGATGTCGTGAGGCCGTCTCCAGAGATCCAGCTCTAAGAAGAACTGGACCACCGCTGAGCACCAGGTGTGGTGGAAGGGTCTGAAGACAGCACAAAGTATGCTGCCACCAGAGTTGCCTATGCTAGTAATCCCCAAGCAGTTCAATGCTTCTACCTACCCCAACCCAGAGTTCTCAATTCTGTGATAGGATTGACAGTAGATGAAGGTTCAACCAGCACATGGTAGCAACTGAACTGGCACATGCACAGACAGGTCATTAAATAGAACAACCCATCTGCACATGCTCAATGAAATGGTGATGTAGAAATAAAGGGTGTGCATGAATTGGGATAGGTAATGTAATTAGCTACTTAGAAATATTATACTACACATGCTGACAATGAAAGGGTATGGGTGACATGGGAATGTACATAATTGTTCTATAGATAAGGAGTGTGGTGTTTTACCACACTGGAGATGCCTCATTTTAAGAGTAAGTTTTAAATTGTGCATGCTCTAATACAGCTTGTCAATATTGTTTAGAAGTATTTAAATGGCAAGAATTTGTACTGGTGGGTGTGGGTATGGGTGGGGTTTATTGTGTTGCTGAACGGATGGGCGATTTGTTGCAAATGGTGCACATCAATAGTAGGATGAAGTTGGTACTGGTAAGTATGGGCGGGCAGCGAGATACTAGTGTAATGGGAGGGCGGGCATATCTACAGCCAGATGGGAAGGCGGGGCATATCTACAGCCAGATGGGGTGGAGGTATGTCTATAGTGAAATATGAGGTAATTTTGTCAGTAGCAGGATGAAGTGTTCATGTAAAATGTGTCTGTGTGGTTCTGATTGGAATTGATTTCATCCACCAAAGTGGTTGTTAGATATGATAACAAATGCTTGTCCAGTCAATCTTGCGTTATTTTTAACAAACTATATATATGTTCATAGTATATAATTTACCTACAAAATAAGGAATAATAATAATAAAACAAATTTTTTTTAACCATAACATAACTAACTAGATGCCAAACACTTTAGTTTATTTCAGCAGCTCACAGATAAATTCAGCAATGTCCATTCTGTCTTTTGCTATGAATACCTCCATCAAAACTTGATAAGTAGCCTTGAAAGAGTGTCTCTGCTTCCACATCTTCAGTGCCTCATACCTCTGTTCCTTCACGTTTCTGACATTGTTCGATTTGATGTCGTCTATTTCATTTTGTGTGAGTCCGAGACTTAGTGCACATATTTCCCATTCCTGGCCTTGTCTACTGGCTATTTTATGGAGCTTGCCATGATCAGGTGATTGTTTCAGTTTGCTGCTGTCGGTACCGGTGTGAGTCAGTAGTTCTTGGAGCAAACGGTTGATAGGATCGCTGCTGGGTTGTGAAGCCCCTCCTCCTGCGGCACCACTGGCTGTGGTCTGGGTGGAGTTTTGAGCATCGTTCCTTGGATGAGCTATAAATTGGCATTAACGAACATTTACCAAGCTAATCAATTTTGTTTGTAGTGCTTACCTGTACTTAATGTGCCGCCATTTTTTCCTGCACAATGATAATAATATAATTTTTCATACTTTGTCTGCAGTGGATAGGATGACATACTTGCTAGATCTGAAATGTCACCCTATCCTCTACAAAAGATACAGAATATTGATGTAGTGGCTGCGCATACACATGAGGTAGCACACACTCAGAACTTACGAAGCTTCTCTTGAAGGAATGCCACCAAGTGATTCAGTCCGTTCTGTGTGAAGATGGCTATCATTTTCTCAAAGAGTGAGGGCTGAGATTTTACTTTCAGAGTGAGAGCGTTCACAATTTTATTGGCCCTATCTGTGGCAGTAATATTGAGAAATGCCACTTCTTGATACACATCAGGAGTCAGTAGTTCAACTGAGTATAACTTCATTGCTATAGACTTGGGATCATTAGCTGCTATGACATCATTGAGTTTCTCTGCACTGTGTATCATAGCTTGGTACTCCATGTTGTCCATGGCAGCAGAATCGGCTGTTTACTAGATGTGCCTTATTTGGAAACTGTAAATAAAGCTGGAAGTGGTTGTTGTGGTTGACTGGTCAGATCGTGTGGATTATATTGTATTGGTCATGCTCAGTTGAAGTCTTGCCTCCCTGAATTCTTCAATTTAATTGACTATACAAGAACGTATGAAATTAGCATACCTTTGTAGTATTTAAGGATCTTTCAACATTTAGTTGACTATACAACATTTGAAATTAGCGTACATTTGCATAATTTAAGCATAGCAAAGGGTCTTTCAACTTTTGTCTTTATTGGGTTAGTCTGCCTCACTATAGATCTTAAAAATTGCAGCATTTCAACCTCTATAGTTGCATTAGTTGATCATTACAGTCTTTCATGTTTAGAATTCTTTTGTTTGTCTCACTGGTGTTGTGGGCTAAAGTTCAGTATGAAGCCTGATTAGGATTGGAGACGTCTCACTTCACGAGTAAGTTTTGCTTTTTAAATTGTGCATGCTCTGATACAGTTGTGGTATTTTTTTAATCAATGACATATAAGCAGTCTTTAAATAGTAAAATTGTACTGGTGGGTGTAGGTATGGGTGGGGTTTATTGTGTTGCTGAACGGATGGGCGATTTGTTGCAATGGTGCTCATCAATAGTAAGATAAAGTTGATACAGGTAAGTGTGGGTGTAGTGTAATGGAAGGGTGGGGCATATCTACAGCCAGATTGGGAGGGGGGAGGGGTGGGCTATAGAGAAATGTGAGGTGATTTAAGCTTTGTTAGTATGTAGCAGGATGGAGTGTGCATGGAGCATGCGTGTCTGTATGGTACAGATTGGGTGTGTGGCTAGTCTATTGCATAGGAATTAATTTCATCCACCAAAGTGGTTGTTAGATACGATAACAAATGCTTGTCCAGTCCATCTTGCATTATTTTTAACAAGCTATAAAATATGTTCATAGTATATAAAAGAAAGGAATAAAAATAATAGAACAAAAAAACAAACAAACCATAACACAACCAATTAATGCTGAACACTTTAGTTTATTTCAGCAGCTCACAGATAAATTCAGCAATGTCCGTTCTGTCTTCTGCTATGAATACCTCCATCAAAACCTGATAAGTAGCCTTGAAAGAGCATCTCTGCTTCCACAGTTTCAGTGCCTCATACCTCTGTTCCTTCACGTCTCTGACATTGTTCAATTTGATGTCGTCTATTTCATTTTGTGTGAGTCTGAGACTTAGTGCACACGTTTCCCATTCCTGGCCTTGTCTACTGGCTATTTTATGGAGCTTGCCATGATCAGGTGATTGTTTCAGTTTGCTGCTGTCGATACCAGTGTGAGTCAGTAGTTCTTGGAGCAAACGGTTGATAAGATTGCTACGTAATGTGCCACCATTTTTTCCTGCAAAACGATAATAATATCACTAAGTGTTGGGTAAAAGGTATACATGTTTTATCCATTCCAATGAATTATCATCCACACAAAGCTCTTATTTAGAGTAACTTTTTATCACAAGATTTTCAACAACCTTCAGATAAATTAACTATTTCAGTTACTTAGTAATTTCTTCATTTGTAGCAGTTGAGCTAGCCCTGTATTCACTAACTCACTGTATGCATCTTCTAATGTCTTCAAAAGTGTATCCAACCCCGCATGGCTCCTCAGGACGTCTAGAAATTCATCAAAGGCATTTTCTGGATCCACTTTCACTCTGTTGGATACACTCATGACAATTTTCCTAGCCTTCTGAGTCGTAGTCTTGTTTTCCAGCTGCAGCTCCTCATAGACGTTGTTAGCTATCAGAAGACGGCCTTTCAAATCATCAGCCACTGAGTCCAGATCCACAGAGGCCAGATTATCTACTAGGCTCGTGGTGCACTCTGTCATGGTCCTTGTCTCTGCCATGGTTGATGGTGGTGGTGGCTAGAAACTCCTCTCTCTCTCTCTCTTACTCTAGTTCCCTGTCACTGTTTATTATCCTGTCTCTGTGAGGTGAAAGTTTAGAACTATTGGGGATTTCCCTCTCCTCCCACACTATGAATTTAATAAACTCACTGTGTAGTTTATTTAATCAAAAGTCTTGTAATTTCCTGCCAGGTTGATGTGTGTGTTAGGGTAGCTCCCTTCCAGCAGCTTGGGCTGGAGTGCTAAATGTGACAAGGGTTTCTGAGTATACCTGGCATAATTAAGATTCCAAGTTTGATTGGTGATTGAATTTGCTGTTGTTGTTAGTATTTATTCAAATTACTTCAGTTTTTTTTAATTTATAATTATTTCCCCCTGTAAATAATCGTAATTCAGAGTGTGTTTTTAGTTAGTAAGTATTATCAGGAAACTGTTCTCTAAGTCCTTAGAAATATAATTGCACTCCAGGCTAATAATGGTTTTTGCAAATAAACTTTAATTTATTATGTGCTTGGCTATTATCTGTTAGTAAATAAAGACCTCATATAATATTTTATCAAGCTATGCTACATGTAACGCTATAAATTAACTCCTTCATCCTTAACTTCTCTCCCCTCCCTTCCCCCCCCCCCCCCCCCCCAAAAAAAAAGAAATAATAATAATAAATAAAATTTTAAAAAAAGTGGAACTAGCGTAAGCCCTCAATTGTCGACCACCTTATTTATAGTCCGTGTACTGTTCTTCCTGTTACAGATATGACCCTCAAGTGACAGCGACAGAAGACTTCATTAAAGGCACCAACTAGACCTTCGCTGTTCGTCTTCTATATACGGGACACTACTGAGAGAGATCGCCTGAAAGAGAGGCACTACCGCCGCAATTGTCGACCACGCGTATTTGAAGTCGTCCAGCAATTGTCACTAATGTTTCTATTGTCGACCATTACCGCATACTTTGAGTTGTTATTCATTTATTTTCAATCCTATGCAAAAATCCCTTAAACACATTTAACATAAAACTGTAATGCCTCAATGGGGAATGTTATGAAGTAACTTAAGCTTCCATTGTAAAAACCCCACACCATTTTAGCAGGTTCAGTTAGAAAAAATTGGATTGATTCAAGTTGTAAGGTATCCATATTATTACCATATCATTAAAGAAGCAGTTCCCAAAATGGCATGACTCACTTCTGAACCAACTTCAAAATATAAACTCATTTTTTTTATCTACTCAATTACACTTCTCAAGGAAGAAACCCTTTACCTAACCAATCATAGGTAAAGGGTCTTACCAACAGCATCCACTCCTCCCGGATAGGGGCGTGCACCCATGCTTATTACCATGGCAATAATGGTTAAATGAACGCGCACCTGATGTGACTGGTTCTTCTTGTTCCTCCCGTCTCCAGCTTCTCCAGTGGTAAGACCAATGAGTGGGAAAGAGTATAGGGTGCTGAACTGTGATAGTCGTTTTTTCTTGGGGGGATTCTGGCTGATTTTGTGGTATTAGCTTGCTAGGTGGATACATGAAATGGGGGAAAAGTCTAGCTATGATGAATAACAAGAAGGCTGTTGCTTTTCCTACATTGTGGGGGTGTGGGTTCAAGCCCGTTGATTCAAGACTTAGCTCATTTCAGTGAGCAATGTTTCTAGTCAATTTAGGCAATCTATGCAAATTGTCGATCCTCTTTGCTACTTTGCAAAAGAGTTAGATTGTTGCATTTTGTTTACTGATCCTCAACCTTAATAGTGTCGCACCAGCTTCACAATAAGTATTATATACAATCAATTGTAATAACTTTCATGATGAACGTATTACCTATACAGTATTAGAGAGTGGAGTGAGTGTGTCGATTTGAAATTATTAGATATGAGGAATAATGTGGGGATGGGCTTCAGCTCCCTCAACCCCTGCACCATTCTTAGATAGACTTTGTATATATGTGACCATCTACAGGGAAAATCTGGCACAACGCGGCATGTGTAAATGTCGGGAAAAGGTCGATTTAATTATTAAAATGTATCAAATAAGCCGGCGGTAGGGAACGGTTAGGGTGCATATATCGACAACGGTTGAGGCTATGACTTTAAAACTTGGAGAGCTCAATATATGGATGCCGACAAATTTTTAAGTGCATAAAAAAATTTTTAGGGCTCGCTTTGTGCCCGATTTTCCTGTAGACGGTCACATCTCTATTATTATTATTATTGTTTTATTATTGTTTATTTTTATTAATGTTATTGTAATTATTTTTTGTTAGTATTATTATTATTAGTAGTAGTAGTAGTACAGTAGTAGTAGTATGAGTAATAGCAAGGGTAACCGTGGTATTCAGGAAACATGATTAAAATGAGCCGAGTACTACTTATTTCTTTACGAGTGTTATGTATAGGTAATCACATGTTTAGGAGAGTGACATGGGGAAAATTGCACGACAGCAGAAAAAACGCACGGGGCAAAGCCGAGTGCTATTTGAACTGTTGTAAGTTCCATTTTCTCCCAAAATCGCACTTGCACGATCTCTGCATCTGGGTTTTGTATTGTACGTGGAAATAGTCATACGATTACCATCCCTGATAACCACGACTTACCCCGTGCCAATTGAACAGCGATTATCCCTGTACATTTGAATGGGCAATTTACGGTGTGTATTATTATTAGTAGTAGTATTATGAGTAATAGCACGGGTAACTGTTGTATTTGAGATGGCATGAGTAAGTAAGTGAAATAGCACGAGCCGAGTGCTATTTTTTACTTAACGAGTGCTATTAATCCCTAATACCACGGCTTTCACTTGCTAGCAGTATACCTACATTTAACAGCCACCATTACTTTAAAACAACCCTTTCACTAAAAACTACTGCATTTCTAAGGCTAATTACCCCATACCTGCGTACTTACCCGTACTATTTCACTTCGCTAACTGTACTATTTCAACTCCAACCATGCTAATTCAATTGAACAACGATTTTCTCTGTACATTCTTAATGGCTAATTTGCGCGGAGTACTATTAGTATGAGTAGGCACAGGTAATCGTGGTATTCAGGATTAATAGCATGAGTAATGCTATTTATTGTTTTACTCATGCTATTAATCCCTAATACCACGGTTACCCGTGCTGTCACTCGGTAATAGTACACTTAAATCTTACTGTAAATAAACTTTTCAGCGAAAACTATGGCGTTACTAAGGCTAACGCATGCACACTTTTACCCATGGTATTTCACTTTGCTATCTGTAGTATATTTCAACTCCAACCATGGTATTTCACTTTCCCCATACGATTTCAATTGAACGGCGATTTTCCCCATACATTTTTTAATGGGCAATGTACGCGGTGTACTGTTAGTATTAGTATTAGTTTTAGTATTAGTATTTTTATTATCAGTATTAGTTTTAGTATTAGTATTAGTATTATCATTATTTGTTTTGGTATTAGTATTATTATTACTATTATTATTATTTATTATTATTATAAATTATTATTACTATTATTATTATTTATTATTGTTATAAATTATTATTATTACTATTATTATTATTTATTATTATTATAAATTATTATTATTACTATTATTATTATTTATTATTATTATAAATTATTATTATTACTATTATTATTATTTATTATTATTATAAATTATTATTATTACTATTATTATTATTATTATTATTAATTATTATGTTATAGTTAAAGCATGAGCGCTTAGTTTCTAGTCGATTTATTGCACGACAGCCCGAGGGCCGTAGGCCCGAGGGCTGAGTGCGATAAATGTACTAGGCACTAAGCGCTCATGCTTTAACTATTTTAAATACCGGGCAAGTGTTATTGCACACTTGCCAAGTTATTACACCTGACAACAATATAGCAACGGTATTTAATATTAATTATTATTATTATTATTAATTATTATTATTATTATTGTTATTATTTCTATTATTGTTATTATTGTTATTATTGTTATTATTGTTATTTATTAAGCGATTTTAATGGCAGGACTTGCACAAAGCTGTATGAGGTCAAGAACACAGTAAAGGAGTTGACAGACGACGCTGAGTGCAGAAAGACTGCAGGAATGAAGGGTGCCAAGCTACAGAGGAGAACACCACAGGACAGGACAGGACACAGTTTACAGTTTGTGATGCAGGAATGAAAACCTGACTCAGAAGGTAAGCAAGCTATTTCAGTGTGATGGGAATGACGGACTCGAAAACAATTGTCATTCAATTTCGTGGTTAATTACATTTAGTGGTTAACTTGCAGTGTAATAATAGATCATAGCCTACTCTCATGCTATTTTGTATTTGGTATTGCAATAGACTGATGTATGTTATTGTGTTTTTGTGTACAGTATTAAATTGATGTATGGAAATGTGTGTATGTGTTTGTATGGGCATGTGTGTATGTTCCCTCCTGTAATGGTTACTTGGAGAACTACTCCAGCACAAATACTCTTTGTGACGTTTATGTCCTCGCCAGAGCAAGTCTCCTCCATTTTTTTTTTTAAGAATACCAAATTTCTTTCAGATAACTTCATTAATCAAGGCACTTCTGGCTAGTCTGGAAGCCATACTATCTTCTAGATTAGCCCTCTAAGTTTCTTTACCTCAACAGTGCACTTTTGGTTGGGAAAGCAGCAAGAGATGTCAGTGCTGCTGTGTCTGATCCCTTGCTTGTTGTGCGCGCACTTAATAGGACCCAGCAGTTAGCAATGATCCCTTTCTCCTTTTGCAGCAGAAACAGGGTCCGGCTATACCAGAATATTTTTGTCCTAGCAAACTGGATTAGGTGGATGCAAGTCCAGGTCATTGCGTGATGGTACTTGGAAGACTTGAAACTTTCCTAGCATTCTCACTTGCACCTACAGTGGGTCAGTTTAACCTGCAGCTCAGTGCTGGTCACTGGCTGAACAGAAAGATTCTGCATAGGTATTGGTATAAAGTTCATGAAATAGTGATTTTTTATTTTTACTCCAGAATCACTTAAATAGCATATTTTATTGTTCGACATCTTCGCCTGATCATATCAAAGGAGGGGAACTTATCCAGAATCACTTAATTAGCATATTTTATTGTTCGACATCTTCGCCTGGCTGATGTCGGGACATCTATTGTCCCGACCCTAGGTGAGGCGGGACTCGGGACTTGAGCATCATTATCGGGACTGTCCCGCCAAAGTCGGGGTGGTTGGACAGTCTGGAATGGTAATATTGACACATGTGTCTGTTTGTGTAACATGCCCAGATCCTCCTTGTAGTGCTGCACTCGCATTTAGAAAGGCCACTACATGCCCGATATATTCAGAGGGGACTACTCTCCCCCACTCTTCTGTATTGGCAATCTTGTGTAATAACAGGAGAGATTGGACTGCATTGTTCTGAATCACACCTCCGCTTTAGCATGAAGGAATGATGCAAGTTAAGATGCTGCTGGGTTATTAAGAGAGTTCAGAATTCATGTGAAGGGATTCATTATAGGATTCGTTAAAAAAACATTTTGAGGGGAAGTCTTTGGCTTGGGGGTGGGTGGGGGAGGGGGCGGTGGAATACTATTGATTTTTCTAAGAGCATTTCTGCGTGTATCTGTCTTGTAGAGTGTGAATTGGCCTTGATGGGAGTATGGAGGTGTGACTGGACCTGCGTGACTATTTTCTCAGTAGAGTTGGGAAAGTATTGGCATGCTTGATGCAGGTGAGTGCAAAGTACATAGATGAAGTTGTGTCAGTGGTATTAGTTTGGATGAACTTCAGTGCAGCTAAAATTTCTTGTTACAGACTTTAATTTCATTGTTAAATGTGTAAGGAGGTGGTCGAGTGCAAAAAGCTGAGTCCCAATGCATCGAGGTGAAGTTGCCTGTATGATATTATTAAGACCTCATGCAGGTAAATGCTCTGATGATATATAAATCATGGTTACTATGGCCATACTGTGTGAATGTTTTATAGAATTGATGTCGGCTTTTTCAAGAAAAACCAATTATGCACTTTAACTCATATTTATATATTCAGTCAAACATTGTCATTTTATCATCATATTATCTGTTTGACATCTACAGCTATGTTGTTACAGTATTGCTTAAGCTTGACTGTGATGAAAATTAACAATTCAAGAGTGAACATAAATTCTTGAAATGGTCGAGAGGTAGTTTACAACCTTGCAATTAAAGTATGTACACAATAGTTCACATAGTCTGAGGTCACTATGTCTGACTATGGTCAGATTTCTACTTCTCTCATCTTCTTCCTTTCCAGTGGACGTTACATCAGGCCACCTGATCATCCACATCACCCTTTGTACCTGGTGCATGCATGCATTGCATGGCAACCATCTCACACATATAAGTGTACATACAGATATATGTAACGTTGACAGTTGCCCAACCATTGAGAGCTTGGTAACATTCTGGAGATGGCTATAAAACTCACTTTCTCACTGTCAACCTCTCTGTGATAAACACTCTCCACAACCCTATACTATGCCACTATCACTCATGACGGATGCATACAATGCTGTGTTGGTCAATTTGTTTTGTTTTTATCCGTTAAACATGGTCCAGCATATATGTCACATGCACAGACATAACAAAACATAGACACTCACATTCACACACATGCTATTCTAATTTTCATTCTAAGAACTGAAATTCTGCATATCAGTTGCTATAAAAATCATGAGCAATACAGAAGTTTGAATCTCATTACATGGGTGCCCCACTTTTTATTTGCAAATAATCTCATTTGTCTCATCGAAATGAAAATTCTATTACAGCTTGTTGAAGAGAATTGTACTGCATGCTGAAAAGCAGCCCCTCCCTCTTATGAACAGTTTGTCAATTTAGATTATTATGTATGCATTACTACCGCATAACCATCACTATGATTACCAATTGCCAAAAACAAAACAAAACAAACAAACAAGCAAAATGACAAAAAACAACAACAACAACCAACTAAACTGGACCCATTTATAGTCACAGTACTTCAACAATGCTACGCAATCATAAACTTTTGTCAACATCAGATATCCCAACTATATATCATTATTCAATTACAAGGAAGTGCATGAATATTGGAGAATACATAGTTGAGGATAGAATTCGTCATATTCACTGGCAACCACTTGATATGTGGCTAGGAAGCACCTGGACCGGCACATGATCCGAAAAAGAAAAGCATTTGTGTGCAATCGGGCAATTGCAAGTGTCACAATGTGTTAGCAATTTGAGCAGAAACTGTTACACAAACTACTCATTATGGTAAATAGCATCATGGGTGTTGCAGATGTTCATGGTAGAACCCTCATTATCATTCAGTCCGAGACAACAGCGCCCATAATAGAAACCAGTCCATAATTTTCAAGTGGTGCAAATTTCACACAATGCAGGGCACTAACTCGAGGACCACATTAGACAACACACATACATACACCCTCCTTCATCTTATTGCTATGATCACAAGAAATACAATGCAACAATCCCAAAATGAAGCCAGCAATAACTTAGTATAGTGCTTCTTTTTTTTTTTTTTAACTTATTAAGCAATTCATTACAACACAACACTAAAAAATCAACAAGCAATAACAAAAATCATCAAAAGTACAGTACTATACATAAATAATATAATAAGTGTCATGCATACACAACAAAATGATAAAGTGAATAATTGGACGTTCTGTGACACAGCCATGGCTATCTGGAGTAGCCTCTGTATGAAAGGACACACCCATCAATCTGTGATCTTGACATGGACACTACATATTAGAAAAGACAGTATCATACACATCTCCACTACAAGTATAAAAAAAGAACAACATCAACTGGACATTTACCAGTTCCTACATATTCACTGTAGCAACACAAAGCCTGTCCAGAGGGGCAGGATAAAAGCTCAAAAGTTGCATGTGGTATGTGTGTGTTGCATGTGCTATTTGTGTTACATGTGTGACGTGTGTTACATGTGTAATGTGTGTGTTGCATGTGTTGTGCATGTGTGTGTTACATGTGATGTGTGTTACATGTGTAATGTGTGTGTTGCATGTGTTGTGCATGTGTGTGTTACATGTGATGTGTGTTACATGTGTAATGTGTGTGTTGCATGTGTTGTGCATGTGTGTTACATGTGATGTGTGTTTGTTGGGGAGACAATTATTTATGATTGTGAATTAGGATAATTACATCACTCAGTTCCTGGTCAATATTATTCTAGAACACAATTCAGTGCATCCACGCTTTCTTGTAACATTTATTGACTCATTCAATCTTTCATATACCCTAACCACAAACAAATTTTCCCATGTTCTTGTGGACAAAGAGTTTCCAATAGCGAAGGTACACTGTATAAGAAAAAAAAAAGCATGGGGCTAACCTGGATGATGCCTAATTATGCTGAAGTCTCTGGTCAGACGGTGTCCTCAGCACCATGTTCTGGCACAACTGCAAAAGGAAGACAATATACATTGTACATGGTGAAATTTCCACAGGATGTGTCATACATAATGGTGGGAAACTTGTACAGTCCCATAAAAACTAACTTTAAATAAGGTGGCATTAAAATAGTCGTTTTTTTTTACAATGTTCTTGAGAAAGTCAATGAAAACTTTCAGACTGTTACCAAGGTTTCAATTAGGGGTGGGATGGGGGGGGGGGAGGAAGGGGGCATTTGCTCCCCCTTGGATTCTAAATGCCTCCCCTTGGATTCTTGGATTCAAAATGCTTAGGACTTGAAAGAATCCACAGCTAAAACTACATATTTATTAAAAAAGTTGTAAATCAGATATAATAGAAACAACATTCACATATTTTCCACCCGTCATAAAAACTCAGATTGGTGGCTAAAGCCAGTTGCCCTGGGTTCGATTCCGTGGCGACAACCAAGTTTTTTCACACATTTTATCTTGGTTCATTCCCCACCCTGGAATGCGATAAGTCAATTTGAATGTTATGAACCCTTTCCAACCCACCTGGTTATGGTTCCCAGGGTTTCATACAGAATTTTTGTCTGGGGGGGGGCGGGGGGAATTTCGCCAAAGAGAAGAAAGCGTATGGAGAAAAATAAGCTTACCAAGCCACCAACCCTACAAGATGTCAAGGCTGAAATGGAGTCTACTAGTGCTTACACAGATATTTTTCCAGAGATTTTCAAGCTAATGAACTTAATTTTGGTCCTCCCGGTCGGCACAGCAAGTGTGGAACGCTCCTTTAGTAAAATGAAACTATTTAAAACTAGGCTTCGTAACAGAATAAGCGATTCTACATTACCTAAACTGATGCGAATCGCCATTGAAGGGCCTGAGCAATCAGAAATTGACTTTAATGAATTACACCTGTAAATTCTGGGGCGAGGAAACTTTTCCTGGGGGGAGGGGGGTTAGCCTGGGCCAATTATGCCAGCAAAAGTATGATCATAACAAGTGTGCCAAAGCATTGAGCATAATGCCAGCAATAGGTGGTTTTTTTCCTTTTTTTTTTTTGGTGGAAATGTCGCTCTCACTCTCACACACAACACAATAAATTTTTGCCCCAGAAGTCAGAAGTGAACAAGTTTTCTCTGTCTTTAGTACATCATTTGATAAATCTCAACAAAGCTCATTAGAAGACGGTAGAAACATCTGTTATGCTCCAATACAACAATCGTTAATTCATAATATTAGACCTTTGACGTGGTTATTTCTGTTGGTTTGAGCATACTAAGTAAAGGTGCATAATATGACATTTTCTAAGCTTAATACGAAAATTTGAAAAGAATTGGAGCATAAATAATACGTTGGAAAAAAGCATAACTGGCCCAGGCCTAGGAGTGGTTACAAATTTTTCCTTGGAGTGTTTCTGGCAGAAGATATATCTTTTGCCACAGTGTCGTTGTTGTGTTAAAATTACACTCTTGCAAGCCCCGAAGATTAAAAAGTTCGAACAATAGCTTCACATGGGATGGGTGTGGGCGTGTGCTGAGGGGAGGGTGCATACCGTTTTCTTTTAGATCAATTTAATTTTTAATTCAGTTGATATTGTATTTAAGAGGTAGGTAAGATTCCTCCTCCACTTAAGTTCCATCATACCTAAATAGACATTACTCTACTAATGTAGATTACAGAACAAATTTATAGCTGCGAATGAAATACAGAAAATCAAGTTTCTTGAGATAGCAGGCCGGCATTCCACAATGTTCTGTGATACTAAACTTGACTCACTTGTTTGTGAGTCAAGATGCACTCAATAATTCTATTTCCCTCCTATTGTGACTCGTGCCGCTTCCACCCCCTTACATTTCCAAAACTCTACTTTGCCCCCCATTGCCAAAACGTCTGGATGAAACACTGGTTACGAATAGCTGTTAACCCTCTCACCGGCAGATAAAATTCAGTTATTTATTTTTTCTACATGAATAATGTTTAAAAATAAATATAAAATCAGGAGTTCAAAAAAGTACCTAGCAACCATATATCACGTGAAAGTACATGTATTGTTCAACATTTTTGGTCAAATTTGGTTGCTTAGCAACAAACCACAAAGTGGTTTTGGGACCACAATGTAACTATATCATCATAACAAAGTGATCTGTATGCTTCCAGTGCAATATTAGCAATTGTTTGTGCGTGATTAGATATTTTTACTGTTATAATACAGTTATCTCAGCCAGCAATGCTGTTGCTCACTGATGACACCAGAGGAGGCGTGACTGTTTGCTGGGCAATAGCTGGGCAGAAGAACATCAAGAATACAAGAATATTTTACTAACAATTCCAGTCCTCTGCACACACTCACTCCTCTCTCTAGCCACATTCTTACTCATACTCTTCTTTTTTCATCCATTCAATACTTTGTCAACCTTTCTTCATGCTTTCAACATAATCAGTATTACCATCATCTCAATATTCAGACCTTGCAGAAGTAGAGACATCATCCTTTGAATGAATAGGAAGTCCAAAGTAATTCAGAGAGCAAAGGTGGCTAAGTCAAATCATTACTGGGAGTTTGTAAGAAAAGAGTTTACAGCTGTGACCAAATTAGCGCCATATTCCCGGGAAAGCTTTTGGGCATAATAAAACTTACCGCCATGTTCCCGGGAAAACTATTTCTTACTTTTTCCCCTCCAATACTGCGTAAATAGCTGCTTTTCTTACCTGGAATATCAAGTTCCATATCCTCTTTGACATAGCTGCTGGTATGTTCGCTACCTACAGTGCTCTAGTAGCTCTCAAGTTGAAAACTAGTAGTTTCCTCAACTGGTAATGAAATGACAGCTTTAGCGAGCAAGTCCAACTCTCTATTCTCGACAGTAATACCTCTGCGGTAGCTATATAGCTCCTGTACCCCTTCCCCCTCACGTTCGCAGTCGAAAACGTCGTCGCAGACAAGATCCACCGCCTCAGTTGCAGACAAATTTATCGCCATTTTTCGAACTAACGTTAAGTTTATTTTTAGCCCGACTACCTTAGTTACGTAGTAGCTATTTCTATTCTAAAAATACATGCAATAGAACAACACATTAGCCGTGCTCTGGACGCTGCAGCTAAGCGTTTATCGTTTAGGGGGGGAAATATTTTTTCCCGCATTACGTCATCCTTGAGCGCCTATAGGCGCTTGTGCCGGTGAGAGGGTTAAACTACAACTAGAAAGTATTGACTTTAAAGGAGTGTTGAATTTATTACTCGTACAATTACGTCGTTTAAGGGGAGGAGGAGAGAGCGGTGGATCGTAGGGCTTTTATAATCTATATGTGACCATCTGCAGGAAATCGGGCACAATGCAGTGTGCGTAAACGTCGGGAAAAGATCGATTGAATTCTTAAAAAATGTATTGAATAAGCTTACAGAAGGGAGCGGTTAGAGTGCATATATTGACACCGGTTGAAGCAACGGTTTTAAAACTCAGAGAGCTCAATATACAGAGGCCGAACAATGTGCAAGTGCAAAATTTTTTTTTGATAGGGCCTGCGTTGTGCCCTATTTTCCTGTAGATGGTCACATATGAAACTGCATATGAAAGCACCAATGGTGTTAGCCTCATCACTTGGACACTTTACTATCACTAACTATTTCCACCGAAATAAGAAAGCTAGCTCCAACACAACACAAAGAAAGGCTGGATGGTTGGAATAATTATTAGTCATGTTATTACAGTTGCCACATGACCATGGGGTTAAGAAATGATTCCCCATAGCAACCAATCCCACAAACCACAACTTGTGTGACACACATAAGGTCATAAGTTTACTCACTTGAAGTGTCTGTGGAGCTGTAGAGTTCAAAATATCCCTCCTGAGAAATTCTTATGAACTAATCCTAAACAACACAGACTTCAGTAAATCACATGTATACATACACATGCAGAAATCATCTTTTTTTTTAATTTTAATTTTATTTTTTTATTATTATTTTTTTTTTTTATTCTCTCACTAAATATCAATATTAATTGTTTGTTAGGTGGGGGGCAATAAGTCAAAGCTGTATTTGTGATAACTGCACAATCAAGGTACACATGCAATCACAAGTGTTATATATAGATGTCATTATTCAGCTGGACATACTGCCTGTCTAGTGGGGAGGGAGGGGGGGAAGGACTACAGCCAAGTATTATTAAATCTGTGAAATATCAGATATAGACCAACTTGTACTGGAACAACACATACACATAAGCAATGGCATACAGCTTTATAACATCTCCTTAATGAAAATGCACACAAACACATACACTCCCACATTCAACAATAACAGAAAATGGAAGAACCGCTCCTGGACATACGAAGTGACAGACTGTTTCACTTCATCTCTAATTATATTCATATCTGCCTACTCATCCGAAGGTATCAGCACACTCATTCCCTATACTACTATACTACTACTATTACTACTACTACTACTACTACTACTACTACTACTACTACTACTACTACAACAATAAATTTCAATAATAGTGGGACTTAAAAACAACAGCTTGGAGACTTACTTGAATACGCAATCACCTGGTTGTTACTTGAAAAATGGCAACGAGGGCTATATGACAGCTCTCAGTAGCAGTTTGAGGTCTCCGGCTGAATGTGCACTGCTAGTGACTTCTAGGGCATTGCGGTGTGAAGAGTGCGACAGGTTTCCCAAGCACTTGGCCACCATCCAGACATTACCTAGGCAACAGGCCAGTCATGTAACGCTATCTACCCTCACCATCCACAGACCATAGCTCACAATAGTAGAGTTATTTAAAGCACCATAGTACCAGAAAAACCATCAGTAACCTCCCTAATACATATACCCTTCCACTGCAATAGTCAGTTCATACAATGGTCAAAGCATAAATAAATGCCTGAGCTCACACCAAATATGTAACACAACTTTCACTTGTGTGCAGGCACACATACTTACACCTCACAAGAAACAATTGAAATAAATAAAAATAAATGATACATTGACCAATTCATTTCAACTCATAAACATGCATTAGTACGCTTGTGTAATTTCCAACAGAACACCACAGATGCCAACAGCCACAGAAAGGAACTCAAGACAATGCACACACATCACATCTGAAGTACTGCAAATTACTCTTTCTTGATTTAACTTCAACACTACAAAACAACAACAATATGAACTGTACTTGCAGTTTTTATTTAAGATACATTTTGCTGATTGTGCAGAACAGGTCGTTGACCAGACCTCCCCGCGAGGTAAAGGGTCGGCGAAGGGGGGGGGGGTGTCCTGCTAAATTGAACGAAATCCTGCTAAATTTTGTATCATGTCCTGCGAAACTTGACTTTCAGGTTGGCAAGTCTGCCCCCCCCCTCCCTTCCCTGCAAAAAACTTCATGCAAGCTAGCTGCAGATGTTGACCAATCATACCACCAATGACCACAATGGCCATCCACAATCATTGAATACCCAGCCAGATGTTGACCTATCATGTTGACCTATCATACCACCAATGACCATAATGGCCATCCACAATCATTGAATCCAGCCACTGCTGCAACTCCCAAAACCACCAGTAAGTTGTCAATGTGTCTGGCACACATGTGCATGAACACACACCATGCACACTCTCAGTTCTAGAAATCATCAGCCAGTAACTAAAAAGTCTGGGTCTCATGTAGCTCTTCCTTCAACCCAAGGGTAACAGGACAAGCCCCTGGAGTACCTGTCAGCATCTGCTATGACACCTCTAGTACAGACATAGCCAACACTCATATAGGCCAACCACCAAAAACTAAGAAATCAGCTTCTATAAGTACTCAAGTATTCTACAAATTCAGTGGAGCCAATGTCCCCCCCCCCCAACAAAGAAGATTATAAACTACGTAATTTCTTGCTATTCCATTTCACACCAAAACAATCAAATCATTATTCAGCATATTATTGTATTCATTTTCTGGCGTGTTAGACTGACCAACTACCCAACTACCGTATATTGTACTTAATTGCATTACTTTGGAGTGAATATTTCATGAGTGAGTGACTGTATGTCAAGTATGAGGTCTTTGAGAATTACTTCACTTACTTCAAGAGACACAGCTGCTTCTCAAATGATGCATGCACTATTCTCAGGTCAGTCGCAACACAATGGCTCCAGCAAGAGGAAGGGGTGTAGTATTCAGCACAATATCCTAACATAGAAAATATCCTTGTATGAGGGGAAGAACACTACCCACTATAAATCCCAACAAAAAAAAAGACCATTTTTATCGCCTACAGAACTTGAACATGCTAGGTACCAAAATACTTCGATTCAATAATTCCAGCACTACTTACAAGCATTAGAATTAGGGAACTCCTCTCTCTCTAGCTCACGCAGATGGCGATTGGCCATTAGAATCCCGTGCGGTCGTGAAACACGACCACTCACTATACTATTCTCCGACGTGCACAATGAATGATTTTGTTGAGGGGCGGGGCAGCTCGTGTAAAACCTTGCCGTCCCCTACCTATTGAGCTATTCAGTAGTAGTATAGTATATATGTTGTAATCTCTATTACAATAATACTTTGAGTTCATATACAATCAATTAACTTCTTGTTACAGTTGTGTGAAACAAATTCGGATGATTACATAAATACATTGTCACAGACTGCACAAATGTAGCCACTGTCTGTCTCATCTAGGCAATAAACGTGACTCCATACACTACAGTCTTCGTTGCTGCATTGAATCCATTCATAAGTTTGAATATCATCTTTGTACATCCCAAAACATACAGAACAAGCATCTTCATCAGACTCCCTATTGGTCTCCAACATTCTCTTTCTTTTAGGATATGTCTTCCCAGATCCTGAGAACTCTCCTGGTAGCTTCCTATTCACAGATGACGAAGGCACCACAAACGCAACAGGATTGTTGTTCCCCTTTGTCTTTTTCTGCTTTTTCTGCTTTTCAGCTTTTTTCTTTGCTATCGCTTCTTTTTTGGCTTCCCTTTCAGCCAACTTTCTTTTCTTTACTTCTTCTCGAGTCACCCTTTTTTCCTCACGTTCTCTCTTTCGTCTAGCCTTTTCTTCTTCCTCGTCTTTTTTCTTCTGTTCTTTTTCCCGCAAAAGCCGACAGGACTCTGCACTGGTTAAGACACGAGCACACTTGTTGGATGCTTTTAATCTTGTTTTCCTGATAGGAGTTGGGTATGCAAGGAATTCAGTAACCGGTGAAGTCTGAGGAGTATTAGAGGCCGACACAACTACAGGCGGAGACTGAGGAGTATTAGAGGCCGACACAACTACAGGCGGAGACTGAGGAGTATTAGAAGCAGATGCAGCATGGCAAGATTCACAAGAACTTTGACTTGAAACTGAAAGGTGACTAATCAAACATTCCTGTGAAGGCAGTTGGTCAATTGTGCCACTAGCACTGGGAGTCGGAGTTTTCAGGATGCCATCTAAAAAAAAAACATTATCTCTTTAAAAAACTAATCAACAAAGCCAGTACCTCAAACATAATAACCATGGGCACACCAGGCTCTAGATGTGGGAGGGGGAGAAGAGTAGTCTGGCGTAGCCAGACCCGCTACGCGGGGAAAGTATCTAGGGACATGCCTATACCAAATTTGTTCTGATGCACATATGATGCAGCGGTCAATTACCGGTTGGGAATAATCGTGAGTGTTCAAACTCTACCGCAAATTGAATTCCTACGCATTTACAATTTGGTATAGGCATGTCCCCAGACCCTTTCCCCGTGTAACGGTTGGGTATAGGGTCTGGCTATGCCAGACTAGGAGAAGCATCAAGTGGGTAGTATACAGTGTTGCTATAAAGGAATTCTGGCACTGGGTCACTTGTTGGACCAATCCATAACATTGTAACTCAAATTTCATTGGACTTAATAACAACAACAACAACAACACTAATAATTGCTTTAATAGTATCACAAAGGGATTTCAATTCTAAACAAAGCACTGCAAACTGTACCAACATATTTTAGATTTGCATCGAAGAATCATTAACAGTAACTAACCATACAAATCGTTATACACTTACTGGGAGCTTGAGGGGATCTTAGAGAAGACTCTGCAAGCATGATCCGACTGGAACGACTTGGAGTAACAGCGCTTGTTACGCTTACCACGTCACCTAAGTGTAAAATACATTAAAACAACAAAATACTCAGTAGCTCGCAATATATCCAGTGGTAGATTCATAGGGGTTAGTTGCAGTAAAAACCCCTTTGAATGCAGCAATTAAGATTTAAGGGGGATCCCCCTAGTACTCATTGCTCCTCCTACAAACTCAAAAACACTATTTCGCCCCTCCTAGCTTCGTTTTCTATGTGCAGCCCTAGTCATGATATATGTTCCCAATATCCTCTAAACAGGAACTTCTGGAGCATTATAGATTAAGAAAACACACACGAGCAACAAGTAACTAGCTACAATTACAAATAAAAAACAAAGTTATGCGACTCTAATACACAGGTTACCAAATTTCATTTTAAAATTCGAAATCTGCCACTAATGACATGTAAGTGCATGTGTGTACTTTGTGTGTGCATTTATGGATGCACATTTGTATGTGTGTACACATGCATGCACATCTCTCTACGATTCAAAGTTTGGAGCAATAAATAAACAATACAAATAGCTATACTTACGAGATCCAGCATCTGACACATATGGTACAGACTGAGGTTGAGGGGATCTTGGAGAAGACTCTGCAAGCATGCTCCTACTGGAACGACTTGGAGTGACAGCACTTGTTACGCTTACCACATCACCTAAATGTGAAACACCTTCTTAATTACAATATCAAAATGACTAATACTCAGTATCTTCAAATAGATCAACACTTGAGCATTTGTGTGCATATGTATCATCAACAAGGTTTGACAAAAAATACAAGAATTCGCTATACTTACGAGATCCAGTGTCTGACTCATATGATACAGACGGAGCTTGAGGGGATCTTGGAGAAGACTCTGCAAGCATGCTCCTACTGGAACGACTTGGAGTGACAGCACTTGTTACGCTTACCACGTCACCTAAGTGTGAAACACCTTCTTAATTACAATATCAAAATGACTAATACTCAGTATCTTCAAATAGATCAACACTTGAGCATTTGTGTGCATATGTATCATCAACAAGGTTTGACAAAAAATACAAGAATTCGCTATACTTACGAGATCCAGTGTCTGACTCATATGATACAGACGGAGCTTGAGGGGATCTTGGAGAAGACTCTGCAAGCATGCTCCTACTGGAACGACTTGGAGTGACAGCACTTGTTACGCTTACCACGTCACCTAAGTGTGAAACACCTTCTTAATTACAATACTAAAATGACTAATACTCAGTATCTTCAAACAGATCAACACTTGAGCATTTGTGTGCATATGTATCATCAACAAGGTTTGACGAAAAATACAAGAATTCGCTATACTTACGAGATCCAGTGTCTGACTCATATGATACAGACGGAGCTTGAGGGGATCTTGGAGAAGACTCTGCAAGCATGCTCCTACTGGAACGACTTGGAGTGAAAGCACTTGTTACGCTTACCACGCCACCTGAGTGTGAAACACCTTCGTAATTACAATATTAAAATGACTAACTCAGTATCTTCAAATAGATAAACACTTGAGCATTTGTGTGCATATCATCAACAAAGTTTGACGAAAAATACAAGAATTCGCTATACTTACGAGATCCAGTGTTGTCTGACTCATATGATACAGACGGAGCTTGAGGGGATCTTGGAGAAGACTCTGCAAGCATGCTCCTACTGGAACGACTTGGAGTGAAAGCACTTGTTACACTTACCACATCACCTGAGTGTGAAACACCTTCGTAATTACAATATTAAAATGACTAATACTCAGTATCTTCAAATAGATCAACACTTGAGCATTTGTGTGCATATGTATCATCAACAAGGTTTGACGAAAAATACAAGAATTCGCTATACTTACGAGATCCAGTGTCTGACTCATATGATACAGACTGAGCTTCAGGGATACACAGAGACTTGCTGCTCAAGGAAGACTTGCTAGTTGGGTTATAATAATGTGAATTTTCCAAAATTGATGGACTCATTGACTGTTGTGGAGACACATAGGAGAATGAAGCTACAAGTGAAGGAGCAGGAGCACAATCAGGATGATAGAGCTGAAGCCATGCGACATACTCACTATCTTCAAACACATTGAAACCATTTTCCAGTCGGGTTTGAAATAATTTGATACTTTCCGGTGCAAAAACCGGGACTGATTCTATGTCACCATTAGCATGGTCATTACTTTGTGAACTCTCCTTCTCAGCATCACCAGAAAAACCAGTAGGAATTCCATCCTCATCAAGAACTTCATCCTCATCATCTGTCTCTTTCTCTGCAGTTACAATATCATCAGAAGTTCCATCAGGAATTTCATCCTCACCATCTGAATGAAATACTTCAGATGTTGGCAATTTTTTGAGAAGTGCATCACGACTAAACGGATAGATTCCAGTGTTGCGAAAGCCCATGGTAATGTTGCTAATAGACATTCCTTTTGACCAGGCACCAGAAAATAATTGTGAAAATTGAAACTTTGACACTACTCTACCTGGATTTTTGAACATGTATTTTCGACAGGCTTCTGACCAATAGGCTTTAAGCGGCCCAAAACAACTGGTGTCCAATGGCTGGCTATCAGCTGTAGTGTGAGGCGGTAGGCAGAATATCACAACATCATTATCTTTGGCACTTTGAATGAGATCTAATGTATAGTGCGAAGAATGACCGTCAAGCATTAGCAATAATGGGCGACTAGTAACCGCATGTTGCAAAAAATGATTAGAAAACCAAGTAGCAAACAATTCTTGATCCATCCATCCCGAATCCGACATTCCGTAGAGAGTTCCAGGGACTTCACCCTTACTTAACTCATGGTTGAACCTTTTACCCGAGAAAACTACCATAGGGGGAATTGCTTGACCAGCTGCATTACAGCAACCTAGAACTGTTATCTGTGTTTTATTACCAGAGCTAATCTGCCGAACCTTCCTTGTTCCTTTGGCTGACACTATACGGGGTGGCTTGTGTTCCAAGGGCAAACCCGATTCGTCACAGTTGTATATTTGGGATGGTTTGTCCTTCAAATTATATTTATCCAGAGTCTCCTGAAGTAAGTCAAAGTAATTTTCAAAGACCTCACGACTTGTCATTTTTTCCCGGGCCATAGAAAATGAATCTCCTCTGCGTAAACTAATTTCAGGCCATCGCTCACGAAAACGACACCACCAACCTTGAGAGATATGGTGATCTCCAAGCAGCCTTCCTTTTTTCTTCATAACAGCCTCAACAATCCTCAAAACTTCAGCTCTAGTTTTGCCATAGCCCATCTTGGAGCAGTTCACAAGAAAGTCAACCAGCTCTTTTTCCTCCTCTCTAGTGAGGTAAGATTTAGGGCCCATTTTGGTGCCGCGTATAACTCTTCCCGATAACCTATCCTTTAACGTCGTACGAGGGACCCCATGCGCTATGGCAGCCATGTTGATTCCCATTGAACCGTCCTTCACTGCCGCCATAGCCTGCAACATCGAGTGGTTAGACCAAGTGCAAAGCTTTGCTGGCCGGTTAGGGGCTTCGCGCCGACTACCTGGCGGTTGATTTTCTTTATTCCTATTTTTTCTTTTGCTAGCAGCAGCAGACAATCTCTTCTTCATTCTTCCCTTAGGCCATCGCTCGCTGGGTGCGGTCATCGTAGGGTAGAGATCGCCGCAAAGGTGATATATAATTTGGTAGAGGTCGACACCAAGTGCGGAATATATGGTAGAGGTCGATACAGCTGTGGTTCACAATGTGGGAATGGTTGCCACTATAACTCTACACAGGGTATTTGGTAATGGTCGTCAACCGGCGCGTTGATAAAGTATATGGTACGAGGTCGACACAAAGTGTGGTCGACTTTATATTTGGTGAAGTCGACGTTAGGTACCGGTCGACAATTGAGGGCTTACGCTAGAGGTAAGAACTATGAAATACTTTGCTAGTTAAGGTGTGTATATAAAACATGAGCTCTTGTCTGTGTACAAAACTGAGAAGTGTCTACTTGTGTTATGCCGTCATCAGAAAGCAAAAAAAGAAAAAGAAAAAAATTGTTTAAATGTTGCTGAAATGAGTTGTTGACTAAAACATTATGCAAGTGTGCAAACATACTGCACAATACACTTTATTTTAATTCAACATTTAATTGATTCAACAGGTGGAATCTGGCCCACTGTCTCTGAATTATGGTTAAATAGTCATAATATAAGTGAAGTGGGTTTATATCAGAAGTTTACAATTTAAGCTAATGGTTGGTTATATGGTGTGTGTTGTGTGTAGGTGTGTGTATGTGTGTGTGTGTGTGTGTGTGTGTGTGTGTGTGTGTGAGTGTCCAGTCGAGTGACCTTCATGCGGTCCAGAATGGGAAATGCACATGCATAGTTAAAACTGCTGTCATGTGAGTCTATAACCTTAATCTCAGGACATTTTGTGGCGATGTCACTCGGTGTGTACATCCGCTAGACTCGTTTCCCTGTATAGAATATGCCAATCTCTCCATGGCAGAAATTCTGCATTAAATATAGAGCATGGAAAGTCAAGAAAAGAACAGAAAGGTGAAGACTTGCCTCACATGCTGGTGTCATTCAGGTGAAGCATAAGGAGTGTTACACATTGAATTTTTATCCACACATAACGTGATCTAGCGAAACACCACTCTACAAGTGATTTTAATTTAAGTTATGATTGATGTTACAAGGGACTACACTTCCAACTTGAGACTGTACAGTGTTGCTTAACACTACACTTGAGCTTCAAGAAAACTAGAGGCCAGAAAGAAACTAAAGTCTTTAGTAACTGTCAGCTCTCTCCCTTTCCTACCAAACTGTTTGTAATCAGATGTCAGGTTTTCTTTGTGGTTGCTGAGATAACAAATGTGTTAAAGAGGAAATTGTCAATGGTGTTGGTACTATTTTCAGGTTCAAGGTGTGGTATGTACTAAATCATGAAAATCTAAGTGTTGTGTGTGTGTGTGTGTGTGTGTGTGTGTGTGTGTGTGGGTGGGTGTGTGTGTGTGTGTGTTAAATCCGTAATAAAAATACAAGCTCCAATGTCTCTAAAACATGAACTAAAGTGTTAATAAGGAGGTAGTTTGCTAGCACTGTATTTGCATCCAACAATGGAGCTCTCCAAAACTTTCTTGAGTGAAGCCCAAGAACAATCAGTACCACTTTGCAGCCACTCCTGCAGTGTGAGTGAGAGACACTTAGCGGCCGAAACCTCGTTGCCTGCTATAGTGTCCAGTTTTCCTATGTCAATTTTGAGTCCCATACCAATTTCATACCACTTCACTCTGGCAGGAAATGCAGCCTCATACACATCTTGTAGAATGTTAGCAGAGAGAGGAATGGAGGCTAATCAACAACAACAACAACAACAATAATACCACTCTTAAAATATTGACTCTGTAGAATGATTGGTACTAATGTAGAATTCACTAAGTTTAGTTCATGCATATGTAGTACAAAAGTAGTAATTGTAATAGTAGCTAATATTCTCACTTCTAGCAGCCAATAGTGTTTAATTAAAACTTAACTAAACATAAACTAGTGGTGCGCTTGAGCACAAATGGCGAGCGAGCCTCACTAGTTAGGTTACATAAAAAAACAGTACTATTATTAATTTTAACTTGTGCCCAATTAGCTACTAAAAAAAAGATCGATTAAAAAACAAAAAAAACAACGTATATACGGTATTGGTTTAGTGCCATAGGAACCACACGTGGCAACTGTTTGGCTTGAAAACAACAACAACAACAAAACACAACAGCATGAATTTCTGTTGAATTATCACATAGGTTTGAACCTAACCCTATATAAGACATGCTTTCTGCTGTAGTAGCCAGAAAAGCAGTATAGAGGCAGCTAATTTATTTAATTGTTAGATAAATTTTTACTTGTGCTATTATTTAGCTAAGCAGTAGCTATTGTATAATGCACAACACTATCACATACACTTGTTCACTGGACATAACAACACTAGACTTAGCCTCGTGGTTAGACTATTGGACAATGGTTTTCAAGTATGAAACCTAGTGTGTAGGGCGTATTACTATGACCAATAGCGTATTAACTCACCACTGCCACTCATCTGAATAGAAAATGAATAACATTGATTAGTTTGAGTTTCAACTGCACCCTCAAAAGAGAAGCTAAAGCGGTGAATAATTGAGTAAAGATCAATAAACCAGAGGATTCTGTTGAGTGAAGTTTGGTACAGGGGCACCACCAAGGTAACATAAAAAACCCAAGGGTCAAAGTCCAAATGACATGTACGTCCACATACATAAATAAACAAACAAATAAAAAAATATCCCCGATTTTCAAATTGCGTTACCCCTGATAGTGTCACGCTTGCTCGCCAACTATATAATTGGCTGTTAGAAGTGAGAAATAATTACGTGTATTATTTCAGCCGAGAAAGAATGATTGAGAAGTAGTATTTTATGCCACTGATTAATTATATTTTGTGGTTAATTAATCCACTGCTGTTAAAACCCGGAGTTGTGGGTCTAGTACACGATGAGGTTATTTTTAGTGATGAAGGTTGTGGTTTAATATAGCATAAGATAATGATGTATATTCACGTACTTCTGTGTTTTGGCTGCTGACTTGTTGTCTTCTCATTTTTTATCACATAATTTATGTGTGTTCTCAGTCTAATCAAATATGTGGAGTCAGTTTGTGCACTTTGTTTTGTTTGTTTTAGTTTTTTTTTTGTTTTTTTTGTTTTTTTGTTGTTGTTGTTGTTGTTGTTTTTTTGCTGCTTTTTTTTTTTTAAGAATTCTCATGCAAGTACCTTCCTTTATATTTTAACATTGCATACTCACAGCATAAAATATACTTATTTAACAAGTTATAAATAATGTGGTACAGTTCTGACCTGCTGCTGATGGTTCACTGCATCCCAGTGTTCCTATAAATATAACAAGAACAACAACAATGCAATTCAAGGAAGTGGAGATTGTAAGAGTATCGCTGTCACTCATTGTCTTGTACTGAATCCTATTTTATTATAATGGGTATATTTTCTATCTGTATTGATCATCCATTAGGTTTCTGTACAAATACGTTTCGGCTTCAACTGGTGAAGGCTTCTCGAAGCAGAAACGTCTTGTTATAATTAAACTTCAACAATACTTGTACATCCGAAAACTCCCATCCAGATAAATCAAAGGAATGGCGTTGTCTACAAAATCACTTGTGGTACCTGCAAAGAGGTATATATTGGCCAGACAGGACGCACACTGCAGCACAGAGTGAAGGAGCACCAAAGAGCCTTGACTTCCTTTGATGCCATATACAACACTTCAGCTGTGGCAGAGCATGCAATAAGAAGGAACCATCAGATTGATTGGAGCAATGTGAAAGTTATAGACTGTCAGCAGAACTGGACCCAGAGGTGTTTGCTTGAATCTTGGTATATTAAAAAGACCAGCAACACAATCAACAGGGAAAATGGACCACTGCCTGAAGTGTACAATGCCCTTATCACCTAAGCCCTAGGGACAAGTCAAAAATAAACATGTTATTAAAGTAACACAGCATTTACATCCTAAGGTCATTCTTTTTTGTATCAAATATTACCATTACACTGATGATGGCCACTGTAGAGTGGTCGAAACGTCTATTTGTTTTATTTAATAAGACTAGTGCATTCGAATAAAAACTGAGAAAATGAGTATACCTAGTCACACAGGAATTTTTCGTATAATACTACAATAAGTTTTAAAAGTAAGATTATTATGTTCATTATGTTTCTTGTTAAAAAATTCAGTTTTTATTGGACTGATTTTATTCCCATTAGCTATGGCATAGCATATTTTTCAGCTGAAACAATTTTTTAAGTAATTCTACAATCTTTTGGTACAATAAAGCTAGTGCGTGTCATTAACAAGTTTCTTTCACTAGCTGTGATGATTTGTGTCCTACATTTATCCCTGACTTCCATTCGAATGAGTTGAGCTGAGCAATCTGTCTTCTCTGCATGGGCAATACTTAGTAAAATGGTCAGATATAGGTAATTATAAGTGTCCTGTTAAATAGCTATATTGATTAACTAAATTATTGGTTTACTCACTCTTGGCTATTTGTAGTTGCTTTAATATTCTTACCATTTGATTGTATGGTTTGTCTCATACTGCTTATGTCACCACCGTTTTCAACTAAAGGACACATACAAAAGATTAAGTGTGAATACACTATAGAACATCTAGAGAATACTGGGCATGATAATTCAGTATGCTTATGAATTCATCTATTTTAAATGTCTGCTAACTTTGTATTATTAAATCTATAACTAACTAAATATAATAATAGGAAACTTTTCTCTTTTTAACAATTTTTTAAAATTATAACTTAACCCGACGTTTCGACTTCTTGCCGAAAAATATAGTTATTGAATTGAGTAGCTGTAGCTCTCGGTGGCGATTTACCGATTTTGTTTTTCAGTAGTTTTGCCAATCCTGGCAGTTCATTATCTTTCAAGACTTTAATGGATTTCATGAAGTTCTTAGTGTTTGCATTCACTTTCCCAGTTACATTGGTAACCACATCTCTTGCTTTCTGTTTCTTTATTTTAGTAAATCCTTGTTTTGTAGTACTAGAGATAAGGTTGTTATCTTTCAAGTCATCAGCAATACTGTCAATGTCTTCCTCTGCTAGGCCATCTACAAGAGGCCTAGTACTGATTCTTATGGCTGTCTTCTCTGGAACAGCCATAATCCCTAAAAAGGCCAATCTAATAGCTCTGTTTTGATGAGCTTCAATTAGAACTGAGTGGGTCCCTTATCTCAATAAAATGGGTAAATTATATTCATATCTTCACAATTTCTTTCTCAGCCTTCTTTTACTCATCAGGCTTTTTTTAAACAATACAGAATTAAAAATATTTGGTCGCCACCGGGAATCGAAGGCGGACCACTTAACGCACAAGCGCTCTGCCACTGAGCTACGACAACCTCATGTCTTGTCATGGCAAAGTTTATGGAAGATATGAGCATTTATGGGCAGATTGATGATTGCAGTATTGTAATTGACTGCAGCGTTTCATCAATTCCTCTCATCGTGGCAATACTGAATTAGGTTTATAACTGGCCTCCTATATAATACATTGATGAACCTTATGCAGTCTATTTATATTTACTCTTGGCCATTGGTTATTGATTTACTATTCTTACCATTTGCTTGAGTGGCTTGTCCCAGACTGCTTCTGTCACCACCATTTTCAACTGGAGGACACAAAAAGAGCAATGAAAGTGGAGAATCTATAAACTTGTAGAATGTTAAGAGCAGGAATCTAATGTATGCTGATTGTTGGAAAGTCAATACGCTTTGTATTAATAAATCCATGACACACTAACTATCAACAGCTGTTAGTAGTTTTTATGTCTAGTAGTTGCAGTGCACTCACCAAATTTGTCTTCCAGTAGCTTTGCCAATCCTGGAAGTTCATTATCTTTCAAGACTTTGATGAATTTCATGAAGTTCTCAGTGTTTGCATTCACTTTCTCAGTCACATTGCTGACCACATCTTTAGCTTTCTGTTTCTTTGTTTTAATAGGAAGAATTAATCCTTGGTAGACATCACTAGAGATAAGGTTGTTATCTTTCAAGTCATCAGCAATACTCTCAATGTCTTCCTCTGCTAGGCCATCTACAAGAGGCCTAGTACTGATTCTTATGGCTGTCTTCTCTGGAGCAGCCATAATCCCTAAAAAGGCCAATCTAATAGCTCTGTTTTGATGAGCTTCAATTAGAACTGAGTGGGTCCTTATCTCAATAAAATGGGTAAATTATATTCATATCTTCACAATTTCTTTCTCAGCCTTCTTTTACTCATCAGGCTTTTTTTAAACAATACAGAATTAAAAAATATTTGGTCGCCACCGGGAATCGAAGGCGGACCACTTAACGCACAAGCGCTCTGCCACGGAGCTACGACAACCTCATGTCTTGTCATGGCAAAGTTTATGGAAGATATGAGCATTTATGGGCAGATTGATGATTGCAGTATTGTAATTGACTGCAGCGTTCCATCAATCTCTCTCATCGTGGCAATACTGAATTAGGTTTATAACTGGCCTCCTATATAATACATTGATGAACCTTATGCAGTCTATTTATATTTACTCTTGGCCATTGGTTATTGATTTACTATTCTTACCATTTGCTTGAGTGGCTTGTCCCAGACTGCTTCTGTCACCACCATTTTCAACTGGAGGACACAAAAGAGCAATGAAAGTGGAGAATCTATAAACTTGTAGAATGTTAAATGCAGGAATCTAATGTATGCTGATTGTTGGAAAGTCAATACGCTTTGTATTAATAAATCCATGACACACTAACTATCAACAGCTGTTAGTAGTTATTATGTCTAGTAGTTGCAGTGCACTCACCAAATTTGTCTTCCAGTAGCTTTGCCAATCCTGGCAGTTCATTATCTTTCAAGACTTTGATGAATTTCATGAAGTTCTCAGTGTTTGCATTCACTTTCCCAGTCACATTGCTGACTATGTCTCTGGCTTTCTGTTTCTTTATTTTGATAGGAAGAAATAATCCTTGGTAGACATCACTAGAGATGAGGTTGTTATCTCTCAAGTCAATAGCAATACTCTCAATGTCTTTCTCTGCTAGGCCATCTACAAGAGGCCTCGTACTGGTTCTTATGGCTGTCTTCTCTGGAGCAGCCATAATCCCTACTTTGTATGCTTTGTTTTGATAAGCTTTGTTAAAAACTGTAATGTTTTGTTGTCTTGAGACATTCCAGCAGCTCTCTGTAATTCTATGACATGATAACAATAATAATATTAATAATATTACAGGTAATTGGTGTTGATTGACCTGTGTATAGCTCAGTCTGACCACCAAGTCAGCTCTGCTGGAATGACAATGCTCACCCCTATATGTCAGAGAAAGATAAAGAAAAAGAATTAGAAAGAAGAGATTTAAAGATAAGATGGGGGGATGGAGTTAGAGAAGGCTAAATGAACAGGATACACACATGATAGCAGTTTTCCGAGTGCCTGACGAGGACGAGGAAGGCGCTCGGCTAAGGTAATATTAATCATCACACATACACAAACAAGTTCTGTTCACAGGTCAACACCAATTAATATTAATCATCACACATAAACACAAACAAGTTCTGGGTATATCAATCATCTCTTCTGAGTTTTATTCATTCACCACTAGAAGGCCCAACAAGCCGAAATATTATGGTTTAAACTTAACTTCTATCTCTGGAAGGGATCACACTTGGTAGCCTAGTAGCCAGTAGCTACAATCTAACACATAATAGCAATAATAATATTAATAGTAGTAGTAGTAGTAGTAGTAGTAGTAGTAGTAGTAGTAGTAGTAGTAGAAGTATATATACAATTAGTAGTGTAGTAATATATCATAATGTGGGTACTGAGAATAATCTATGTCTCAATCTTGTCATACTGTTGTCAAAATCTTGACATGGAGCTAACGGCAGATAACTGAGGTTAATGGCCAGCAGAGTTGGTGCAGTAGCATTAGAATCCCTGTCTAGGGTACCTGCATGGTAGTCATATGCACACAGCATGGTATTCATGGTATGGGGTCTCCAACTGTGGAACAACCAGCCCAGTCTGACCATCTCGTTGCAATCACTCTTGGCCCCCAACCGTGAACCTTGAATTATCCTGATCCACTCCAACTGTGAAGACCACCTCCAGTTGTGATATACTAGTTCCAATTCTCCAACTGTGAACCGGTTCTGGTCTACTCCAGCTGTGAAAACATGTCCACTGGGAAGTCTACCAGGAGAAATAAGGGCACTGACCCCCCAGTTCTTCCACTGACAACCTCTCAGTCCCAGCTGAGTAGACTGCCTGTCTCAACCCTGCAGCTCTACCTTAATCAGTTCCAACTTGCCCAAGATGGGAATAAGGCAGCCAAGGTACAGCGACTCTATGCCCACCTTCAGTCTCTCCAAGGTACTACTCAGACTGCTAGTAATAGCAGCAGCCAGTCTGACAGCAGCTACCACAGCTCTGATAGTAATAGCAGCAGCCAATCAGATTATGACAGTCCCAGGAAGATCCCACTGTTCCTGACCAGGCAGGTCTTCACAGATCCAGACACAGCAAGGACAATTCCCCAGCTAGTAGCATGGCCCCCTTTTCTAAGGCTCAACGGAAAGCTCTTAGGAGACTATTTGATTGGTCATGAAAGAGAAGGAGCGTAAACGGTCAAGGCATCTGAGTCCTACGATTTCCTCCCCATCCAGTAGTGAAACTCCTACTTCATGAGCCAAGCACCTCCAGCTTAACGCTGTGTCAGTGCGATCAGCTCCAAAGGAGGTTGAAATGTCACCAGCAGCATTGTGACAGAGAATATGCTGTGTTTACCAATTCCTCGCCTTAGAGTAGGCTCCACCTCCTAACTTCCCCAAACTAATATTACCTGAAGTTGTATGTGTCTGTCACAACCACCATACTCTGACTAGAGCCCGTTAAATGATATTAATGCTTTGTGCAAGATCCTTACCAGAGCAATCTTCCAAGATTTTTAGCATTATCTCACAATGATCAATAACAGATTATCTTGCAGAAGTTAACGTGAATGGTGAAGATTGCGTGATTGTGATCGCAAGTGCTAATTGGTATCACTCGTGTGAGATAGTTGTAGTAATGTCGGCTTAGCTCTTGTACATGTTCATTACGATAAGTTTTTGTGTAGGACTCCTGGAGCAATTCTGCTAACCGTTCTTAAAAGTTAAGTGGAGCTCAAATTCCAATTTTTTTTATGTGTTTTGGTTTCGCCATCTTTTTATAGAAAAAGTCAATGTTTAGTCATTTACTGTACACATTCATTTTTAACTACTACATTAATACTTACATGTGAACATGATAATCTTATTTTTTAAAGCTTATCATAGTATTGGAGTATAATTTTATCAAGTTGTTTTTTCAGTTATTTTTATTGTTCAACTGATGAAGATCCCACGGGATCAGAACGTCTTGATAAAATTAAACTTCAATACTACGAACAGTTAAAAAAACGAAGATTATTATGTTCACTTTAGTCATTTAGTTTCACTAAGTGACATCCCGCATGTTTTGTTGTTGTTTGTTCGATTGAGAGGAGTAGCAGAGGATGTGTAACTTACGGATAAGTTCTACATTGCAATAGTTAGTGAGTGATACTGCCAGTACACCTAATATTTTTTAAGATCAGAAAAATTTTTATAGTAGTTTTTTTATTAAAAAAAGAGAGAAAACCACAGGATCCTAGTTGACTTTGTACCGTGGACTACATATCACTAACATTTTTACAGAAATTAAATATTATTGTAATTACCTGAGGTGTGGATTTTAATTAATTGCTCTATCAACTGAAAGTCCAGCACAATTTTCTTTCACCCAGTAGCTAATACTAGTGCAACACTAACTAGGGAGGGTAGTGATATTCTATCTAACTAATCGTGTGTTCTTGTGATGTTGCTGATGGGTTACTCGAATGTAATATGAAATAGGGTAACATAAAGACAGGTGTCAAGAAGGTCACAAAGTCTAATGTGTGGAGTAGTGAATGTAGGAGGGGCCTGAAAGCAAAATTGGACATAAAATCTTGAGTTGAAGCGATGTGTAATTATTGTGAAATGCTAAATATTTTCAGAAAATATATTATTAGTTGTATCGTTTTATTATTATTATTACTATTATATTACTATTATTATTATTACTAGCAAGTACCCCGCCACATAGTGGCACTTGACTTGCTGCAAAGTAAGAATGCAGTAGCACAAGTTATCCTGCTCAATTATCATTCTCTACCATTTGTTAAGGTTACATAAGTTTTCCTCTCCTGCTCTCTTTTTTCTGAACTGTCTGAGCTTTTCTTCTATCCCACCTCTCCTATCTTCAGCTCTTCTTTTTGAGTCATGGCGCCCCCTTTTCCTTTGTCTATCTCTCCTGCATTTCTGTCCGACTTTGAGAAAATTTTGTCTTCTATTTCGCACTTTAGCCTTTCTTTTGAAAACTACCCCCGTCTTTACTTGTCTGTTCCACCTGCTTTTTAGTTATAATTAATCGCTTGCCTTTTTGCCTTCTCTTCCCTTCCATTTTAAACCTACACGCCTTACCTCGCCGATTCCATCCGCTTTTCAGTTACAATTAATCTCCTTTTACCTTCTCTTCCGTACTTTCGCCTTCCTTTTTGATACCTGCGCCGCCTTCCATCGTCTCTATTGCACCCACTTTTTAGAAATAACCGGCACGTTCTACAGAATGTGACATCACTTTACCTACGTTAAAAAGACGATGCTTTACCAAACCGTTCCATGCTCATGAATTATTCATGAATACACACACCGTCGTCGTCATCATAACTACTGACACACAAGAGTATTATTATATAGATTATTACTATTATT
>WLWD01001283.1_pt1:85000-126802 | contig 126802 bp, 126 predicted proteins | sample 6712731 | NCBI WGS metagenome assembly WLWD01 (sample SAMN12718690, study PRJNA576275) | sponge metagenome | isolation source: marine sponge | host: Mycale hentscheli | place: New Zealand: South Island, Marlborough, Capsize Point | collected 2014-11-01 | reverse complement strand
TCTGACAGTGTCAAGGACATTAAAGTGAGAGCCGATGTCATACCTAAGGAGAAACGAAGGGCTCAGAAGTACATGCGGGAACTACTGAATGCCTGCCACCTCTTCATGGACCAGAAGAATTTCTTGCAGAGACAGATAGTGGCAGATTTGGTGCAGCTCGACAGCTTGGCCAATCAGCTTCAGGTACTAGGAAAGTCGGCCAAGTTATCGTCATTTGAAAGGAAGCAGTTACCCAAGGTTTTCGATATGGCTCGCAAACAATTCTCTGAGTTTTCAGGCATCATAGAGATCTTTTATGCTCAAGTTTTTAGTCTCGTATCCAACATAACTGACAGTGTGCATATTTTAAGAGGGAACACTAGAGAAACCTCAATTGATCCTTTGTAGTCTCTTTGTAATAACAAGCACAGTAAATGCTGGTATCTCATCTGGTTTTTATGTGTGAATTGCAATCATTTATATCTTTTGTTACTGCACTTTTTATGTAATATAAAGCAACTGACACTGTAATTGAGGAAAGTTAATTGGTAAAGGGTTTCAGAAGAATGAAGAAGCATTTCGTTTGGTAAAGGTCATTCATTGCTAGAATATGGCAGAAAGGCGCCCCAGCAGGAGAGACAGCAGACGATCCCGTTCACCGCCTGCCCCTCAACAAGGGCCAGCGGTAAAAGTACCCGAAAGCGAGGAGCCCAAGGCTGTAAAACCATTTATTGTGGACAGGGAAAAGGTTAGTTAGTTACTTTTAAAATTTGCACTACTCAAAATTGATGAACATTTCAGACTTGCCCGTTACTACTGCGAGTGTTTTGTAGCAACGGGCGACATCATAGAATAGAGGAATTCACAAAAAATGGCACTCCCTCCAATGAACTTCAAATATACACTTGGTAAGTATGTGGATACACTGGAAGTTGCAGAAAGGGCACCACATTGTAGCTGACTGTATACAAATGCTAAATGGTTGGAGATGAATATTGGCTTGTACATATGTAGTGCAGCCAGTTTAGTGAATAAATTAATCATTTTGTGAGTGACTAGGAAACTAGTCATGTAATTGTCCAGAACTGGAGATCCTTCCACAGTCAGTGGCACAGTTTGTTTTTTGTTTTTTTTAATCCACGTTTACACTAACACAAAGGATAGAGAGACTATTGAAAGCGATTTATTATATTTAATATTAGTTTATAGTTACCATTCACTGTATTAAATGCTACTTATTTAAGATGGGTGGTAAAGAATAAACTGTAATGAGACATACTGAATCTAGTCTCCCGTCCATTCACGCATCACTAACTGTACATGTAGAATGCAACTCTCTTATCTAGTTCTAATTAGAAGTTCTAATTATTAGTGCAAGCAAACCCCCTCCCCCCCCCCCGAGGGAGGTGAGGCCGGATGCTATTACTGCCAACTTGTAGTTTTAATAATCTAGTCATTCTAAATTACAGTACACTTGTTTCTGTATATTTACAGCTAACTTAATTAATTAAGGTATGTAGTAAGTATTTAAATTTATAGTACAGTAGTTAACTTCTTGTAAGCCAAGAGTGGGAATGATCATTACCCTTGTGTATACATTGCCCATCTCTCCCAGTCTGAGGCAAAGCAAAGCATGCAACTACCAGTAGTTTGATTAAGTCCCTGCTGTCAAAATTCAAGGTAGTAATTACCCCATGAACTAGCCACCTGAAGTCACACGTCGTCCTTCTTCATATCACATCCTAGTTAGTAGTGCACATGTGAATACTCATGTATGTATTTCCTACAGGCTTGACTGCACATTGCGGGAAGTGATGAGTCTAATTAGAGAGGTCAACCCAGACACTCGCCACAAAGGCACCCTCTTCTCGTTCAGCACCGTGTACCCTGACCCCAGACGTGGTGGCTATCGGATGAAGGACTTGGGCCAGACTTGCTCCGGAAGGAAAGGGACGGACGATGATATCTCACTGCACACACGCAAGTTTCAGATAGGAGACTATCTGGACGTGGCCATATCTGGAAGACCCAGGGCAAGACCATACTGAATGAAGAGTGCGCTAACATTCGAATAGTCTCAAACTTTGATACCTATAACCATATCACCAATGCACCATGATACGTTGCTTCTCTTCGATACCTATAACCATATCACCAATGCACCATGATACGTTGATTCTCTTCTCTTTGTTTTTCTTTTTGTTATTGTGTAAATTTGCATATGAATAAGTAAACATGTATAAAAATGAAGATCATGAAACTCAAAAACAACAACTTTGGATATTTTATCAATTAATAAGCATGATCACACCTTACGCAGTCTGGTTAGAGCTACTGTTCATTTTGTGAATTGCCAGAGCTGCCAATCTCCTGTCTCGCCACGCTCTTCTCTTATCCAAATCTTCCAGAGGCACCTTCTTTTCCATGGCTGTCTGCACTGCGTCCAGCGCTTCCCCACTCAGAGCTCGGGGAGGCTCTTGTGTTTTGCACACTGTGAGGATGTTGCCCCCATAGAGGTCGCAGTAGTTCTTGATGCCAGCTGCATTCAGGTGCATGGTCTCAAAGATCCCCATGAAGGAGTAGCGCAAACCAAGACCTTCCGAGATGGCTGTGTCGATGTCTTCAGGGGAGACAATCCCATCCTGCAAAAAATAAATTATAATAAATAAATTAAATAAATTAAATAATAAATAAATTAATAAATAGCTGGAAAAATATCAATATTTAGAACCCCACCACCTCTTTCAATAGAAACCTCTGGGGTAATAGGCCCAAGCTCCCTTTCCTTCCTGAAGTCTCTGGGAGATCGCCTGGCCAGTGAGTCAGGCGACTCCAATTCCACTAGTCACCTACTCCAGAGGCTATCTATAGCAGTACAAAGAGGGAACTGTGTGGCCATCTTGGGGACTATCAGCAGCGCCGAGTGACTTTATTGCAACCTATTACCCTACTCAGATTTTCATAGCAGTACTTTTTATTGCTTTGCCTTTTTTAATAAATAAATACTACTACTACTACTACTAGTAGTAGTAGTAGTAGTAGTAATCTATATAATAATACGCTTGTGTGTCAGTAACGACGACAACGACCGATGGTGTGTATGAAGATAATAGCACGGAAAACTGTGGTGTTCAGGATTAATAGCATGAGTGGAGTGAGAAATTTTTCACGAGGCAAAGCCGAGTGAAATTTTGCCGCACGAGTGCTATTTATCCAAATACCACAGTTTTCCATGCTATCATATGTTAATACTATAACCAAAGATAACAGTTCATTTCTGCAGCTAAGAAAACCATAATTTTTTATTCCATCTAAGAATTATTTCATCCCGGTTCTGCTATTATTCATACTTTTCTTACTGTTGCTAAATAGTTTTCCTTGGGATTTCGCCAGGACATTGCCTAGCGGGTAAAAGTGCGGCAAGGTCGCGAAGAGATTGCCGTGACTAATCAGATCATTATTTCAGTTTTCCACTGCTGTGGTAATACCACACTTTTTTTGTATAAAAATGACAAGGCTATGGTATTATCATGAATAATCCATGAGCTTTGTACGGTTTAGTAAAGCATCGTCAACTTATGGCAGGTAAAGTGTCATCACATTCAGTAGACAGTGCTGGTTATTTCTAAAAAGCGGGTGCAATAGAACGATGGAAGGCGGCATGGGTTTCAAAAAGGAAGGCAAAAGTATGAAAGAGAAGGTAAAAAATGATTAATCATAACTGAAAAGCAGGTGGAATCGGCGAGGTAAGGCGATGTAGGTTTAAAATGGAAGGGAAGAGAAGGCAAAAAGGCGAGTGATTAATTATAACTAAAAAGCGGGTGGAATCGATGAGTAAAGGCGGGGGTTAGTAAGAAAGGCTAAAGTACGAAATAGAAGACAAAAGTTTCTCAAAGTAGGACAGAAATTCAGAAGCAGGAGAGATAGAAAAAGGAAAAGGGTACTCCATGACTCAAGAAGAAGAGCTGAAGATAGGAGAGGTGGGGTATTAAGAAAAGCTCAGATAGTTCAGAAAAAAGAGAGCAGGAGAGGGAAACTTATTTAACCTTAACCAATGGTAGAGAATGATAACTGAGCAAGATAACTTGTGCTACTGCATTCTTACTTTGCAATTAGCAAGCACCACTATGTGGCAGGGTACTTGCTAGTAATAATAAAGGCCAGTGGATTGAGTTAACAATAAGAATAATTAATGGTGTCAGTCAAGTTAATACTGCTTTAGTTGCCGTTTTTTTGGTTGGTAAAGTGAAACATGAAACTTTCCTGAAACTGCATTTTATTGAGTGCCCTTCACTAGCTGTCTGTGATATAAACGATGTCCCCCCCCCCACCCTCCCCCATCCTTACTCGTTCTCCCACTATCAAACTATCAAAAATAAGAGTCTAACCATAGGTAAAGGGTGTCTTGTAAAAACAAGTATTCCTTACCTCGACCAACCTCCATGCCTCCATAATCAGGGCATACTGGAGTCTGTTGACAATGAACCCATTCACCTCCTTCTTGGCCACCACTGGGGCTTGGCCAAGATCCTTCATGATGGAAACCGTACGGGAAATTACGTCCTTATCCGTCCAAGGAGCTGGAATCACCTCCACTAGTGGAATGTAGTGGGGTGGGTTGATCTGAACAAACATACATTATTAGGTTACATTACTCTGTACTCATTTTACTAATAATATACAATTTACTGTTTATATATTTATTTACTGTATCCAATTTGAGGGTTGATGATACCTTACCGGGTGGGCCACAATGCATTGGCTCTTGTGCTGCAAGTTTTCGGTAAAGAGAGATGGCATGATACAAGAAGTGGAGCTAGCTAGCACCACATTCTCCCCAACCACTACACTGTCCAGGTTATGGAAGACCTTCTTCTTGAGCTCAACATTCTCCGGAACACACTCCTACGAAGTTATCAAAGCAAACAAGTGCACCAATCAAAGTGTTCCTTCTCAATGATTAGCATATGCATCCAATGTGCAGGAATGCATGAACATACACACATCCTACCTGTATGTAAATGACATCTTTGACTGCTTCTGCAAGGTTGTCAGAATAAGAGACAGAAGGTAGTAAGCTCTCGGCTGTCTGTCCATTTCTGAGCAAACCTTCTCCTTCCAGACTCTTCAGCTGCTCAGCTATAGACTGCCTGGCTCCTTGCAACTGGTCTAAACTGATGTCATACAAACAAACAGAGTACCCTCCACGAGCAAATAGCTGCACAGAATGGTTGTCTTAAATGATTGAATAAGTTCGGCCTCCTGCACTTACCACTGCCCAGCATCTCCCTATAAGACCACTACAGTAATAATAAACAAGGCTTAAACTTACGAGGAGTACAGTCCATTCACATACCTGCCTAATACGCACACCTTGGAAGTCTTCTGTTCGGCCATCTCTCTTCGCCTTTACGCAACGTACCTTACCTCTCCGAAACCCTTTGCAGCGGAGCCAAACTCAGCCACGCCCCTCAGCCAAAACTCCGCCCCTTTAGTTTTTTAATGTGGGAACACGCGCGCGCTTTTTAATAACAATTGCTTGCTGTTTTTCGTTTGGGGGGACTGCTGAATACTTCCAAGTTTCAACTTGACTGGGAGTTCGGATTTGTGGGACTAAGCCGGTCGTATTGAAAGCCGCTATGGATGGGGGCCAGTTGGTGTGGGCACCCGACCCTGAGGAAGGCTATCAGCTCGGTCAAATAGTAGACGTGGGTAGCGATACTCTGTCGGTTCGCCCCATCTCAGGTCCAGCTGATAAGGTGAGTCTATTCAAAGGCTAGTGTTTGCTGTATTAACAGTTCCGCTAGTAATAAACTGCCGCTCAAAACAGAAGGAAAAATGAACAGAACACAGAGAAGGCTCTTGCTGATTTCCCAAAGCAACTGCTGCTTATAGCTAGGTATTTTATTTTATATGGTTATTCATATCATTCAGAACAGCTGAGAGTTGCAGGATCTGTGGATGGTATTGAGCACACCTTTTAGGGTGTAAAGAAATTTATTACAAATAATAAAGTACAGGTTGCAAATAGCTTGAAGCATCATGAATTATATTCAATCATCCATAACTCCTCTAATACCAATGATATAAAAAATAACGGAGATCTCTTGCATCACATACCTACATATACACACACACGTGCCTAATCTAATTGTACACACACACTCATTCACACAAACACACACACACTCGCAACCTCACACACTCTCGCAACCTCACTCGCACACATCACATACATACATACACATACATCCACATCTCTATGCACTGTCAGTATATGTTGTACGGATATTATTTGCAGGTGGTAGTGGCCTCGTATGACAGGGTGTATCCTGCAGCAGATGATGCAGTAGGTGATGTGGAGGACAACTGTAAGTGTCTATGTTGTAGTGTGGCCCAATCATGTGCAACTTCCAGCATTTAAAGTATGAAATTGGGCGGAGAAAAGTAGTGTTGTTTCCTCATATCTCCACCTCTAGAGCTGTAGTGGCTGTCTCTGTTGTTGTTATTACATCCCTCTCTCTCTCTCTCTGTTTCTTGTTGCCAACAGGCTCTCTCATGTACCTCAACGAGGCTACTCTGCTTCACAACTTGCGTGTCCGCTACAGGAAAAGCCACATCTACGTGAGTCAACAGTGTTCGCACCCACAATAGATAAAGTCATATATTTTGGGTGTGGCTTTAGTTGCACACATAGCTGGACTATTTAGGGAACACAGAATTGTCAGCATCTCGGGGGAAGTGAGTGTTGGTCTGTCCCTTGTCTGGGGTACTCACTGGTATAATAATGCCGTCAATGGTTCGTTCTGATTGGATTTGGTTGGGCGAGTTCCAAGATGTCTTTGTATGGTCAATAGATGGCAATGAATAGGACTGTAATATGTGACATGGCCAAGAGAAGCACATACTAGGCACACACACAAGGACCAAGTTACAATATGGCCGACCATGTTTAGAAACCTCCTTCTTGGAGCTCACTTTGGCCAGAGTTCCCTTTTTAACTTAGTTGCAAGAGCCTCCCACACTTCAGTTTTACTAACACACACCCATACTCTCACATGCAAACACACACACACATATTCATGCTCTGCAATCCTCGGCCTTTCTGTCACATTCCTCACTGACATTTCCTTCATGCATATTGCCAAACAGCTTGAGTAGAAGATTTATCTGCACATTCTCTGCTGACATCACACACACACACACACACACACACACCACACTTCCCATCTCCCCTACAGACCTACATTGCCAACATTCTACTGGCCGTGAATCCGTATAACGACTTTCCTGACCTGTTCTCTGTGGAAACCATTCACAAGTACAATGGCAAGTCTTTGGGAACGCTACCTCCACACATATTTGCTATAGGTAAGTCTCTCTGGGAGCTAGTTCTAGTTCTTGGTCACGTGGTAGGTATTTAGCTATTGTTTGTGTGTGTGAGTGTGTGTGTGTTGCATGAACATACATGTGTATGGAAGGTAGAGATATCATGTGACACGCTTGTTGCTTAATCCTGAGCTCAGTGCTACTGACATTGATTTGATAAGACTTGTTAGCTGGATGTGGTTGGTTGGTGGTGCAATCAGAGTATTAGTGGAGTGTGGCAATACTTGTGTGAAGTGTGTTAGAGTTGATTAGATTTGAGTGCTTGTCACTGGCTAGATGTGGTCTGTTGTGAGCTTGTTATGAGGTGGGATGGAGGAGGGCCTTGCATCAGCTGATTATGTGGCTGTTGGAGACACAGGTGTGTGTGTGTGTGTGTGTGTCCAGGAAGGTGTCAGACACCAATCTGTCTGTCACTCTGACCTTTGTGCTATCATAGACCTAGATCCCAGTGAAACACTGGATCTGATGTTGTGATAGGAGAGTGAGCATGTGCAGTAGTGAAAGTGTAGTATCTGGAGTTGGATCTTCACAATCTAATGTGTGTGTATGTGTGTATGTGTATGTGTGTGTGTGTGTATCAGCTGACAAGGCCTATCGAGAGATGAAGACACTGAGTACGAGTCAGTCGATTGTTGTGAGTGGTAAGTTGCCGTGCTGATGGTATCAAATTGGAAAATAGTTCTTCCGAACATGGTGTTAAAAAATGAAGTGAAAATAGAAAGAGTGTGAACGACTTTTACTGTCTCTCTATATGCAATAAATCAATCATCATTTTGGGTTTTTGTGTGTTTGTTGTTGTTTACTTGTGTGTGTGTGTGTGTGTGTGTGTGTGTGTGTAGGTGAAAGTGGAGCTGGAAAAACTGAGATCACCAAATACATTCTTAGGTACATATACTTTACTTACTTACGAATGCACATACCACACGTTATTTATGGCCAGGTATCTGACGGAGTCCTATGGAGCCAGTAGTGGTATCATAGAGCAGCGGATAGTGGAAGGTGAGTGTGCAGTGTGGTAATTGGAATGGGGGCGTGTTCCTGCAATGACAATACACAGGTGGTCTCCATGAAAGATGTTTTCTAGTAGTTAGGACATGATTGGGGAAGTCCGCTGTGAACAAGTATGACCATGACATTACATGCAGACATTTTTAGCACATGTGCATACATGCGTAATTTAAATTTTGTAAGGTAAAGGGCTTTCAAACATGTTCTCCACATCTCTCCTGTCACTCCCATATGTCTCTGCTAGCCAACCCTCTCCTGGAGTCCTTCGGCAATGCCAAGACACTGAGGAATAAGAACAGCAGTCGATTTGGGAAATTTGTGGAGATCCACTTTGACAACCAGGTAGGTGGTATACAATTACATACATGTACAGCATGTAGATGAACATGGTAGGGGTTCTAGTTGTGGTTGTGTAGTGGAATCAGTTCCTCAATGTCTTGAGCTAGACCTATCATACTTCAATTGTGAATCATTTGTCTTGTGGGACTACCCAGTGCGTTGTTGGTGAGCCAGTGTCATGCTTGGCTGTTGCTGTTAGCGGGGGGTTGGGGATAAAGTGGTGCTTATCTCTACGTAGTGGTTGAAAGTAAAATCTGAGATTTGTTTGTTTTTAAAGACTACTTTGTTCTCTGGTGAAGTAATGGAATACTGTACCTTGGTGTTCAATTATTCCATGTATGGTAGGGGCACTGCATGAGAGAAGGGAATTTATTTACATTCCATTTGGTAGGCCTGCATAGCCAGCCCGGCTTGCTCGTGTAATCAACTGCTGAACAGGAGACTCTGTTATTCCACTTGCATAGTTCACTGTGCCAGCCTCATTGGATGTACAATGAGTTGCTTGCTTTCTCTTCTATTTTTTCAAGTCCATTTTCAGAATTCTAATTGTCACTATTTCTCTCCTATTTCTGCTCGGCTCTCCTTGTCTCCCTCCCTCATTCTCTCCTTTCTCTCCTTAACACTAAGTGGGAATGGGGAGGGGAGAAGGGGAGGGGGGGTGTCTTATTGGCTTGTATATATTGTGTATACATTGTCTCCCGTGTGTGTTGTGTGTTCTAGTTCCAGGTTGTAGGAGGTCACGTGTCTCACTACTTGCTGGAGAAATCTCGCGTGTGTTCGCAGCAGTCTGGGGAGAGGTCTTACCATGTGTTCTACCATCTACTGGCCGGAGCTCCAGACAGCACCAGGAAGGCTCTCAGCCTGGCTGAAGGGACCAAGTTCAACGTGAGCTGTGGGCGGGGTTATTAATGGATGGGGCAAGCGTGTCTTAAAATAAAGGTTGTTATGTGTAATTATTGTTTTTGTGACATTATGTTTAACATAAATCTACTCTTCATCCATCCTCCTTTCACTTCCTAATCTACACACTAATTGCTTAACTATACATTTTTATGTACAGTCACTGGAGCCAAACACTCGCCTGTCTGTACTCTGCACTCATGAAACACTGCCAATCAACATGTTACATTGTAGGTAGCATTCAGCCGACTACATGGAGCAGTAGAGTCAGCTATCTGGCACATGCACGCACACATGCACATGTGCGTGCCACATACACAAGCAATGTACCTAATAGTTTCACACTATTCCATGTAGTCCTGCATGTCTTTTCCTTGGTTTTATTTCAAAGAAATGCCACACCTCTCTTTTATAATACATATAGTATCTGAACACTGAGTCTCTGACTGACCCTGTCCTGAAGGACAAGGAAGGCTATCAGACGTTAGAGCAGTCCATGGACAAGATTGGTCTGAGTGAGGGAGAAAAGTCTGACTTGTTCCGTGTAGTGGCCACTGTCCTCCATCTTGGAAACATCACCTTTGAAGAAAATGTCATGGATAAAAAAGGTGTTTTTTTTGTGGCTCTATTTTGTGTTTATTGAACTTGTCGGAACACATAACTGAGAGCCCTAGGTGCAGTAAGAAACTGACTGTGTTTTTGTTAGTTCAACTGACTGTGTTATTTAGTGTCATTCATTTGGCTTACTCAGTTGTGCTCAGTATGCTGTTGCTGTTTCCCAGTATTTGTTTAATGAACGGGACCTCCCATTCAAGTCCAGTAAATTACACTCACTGAATATTGTTGTTTGTTTTTGTTGTGTTCAGGTGGAAGTTTAATTAGCAGGGGCTCCCAGTCCAGTCTGTCATGTGTAGCTAACATGCTGGGGCTAGAGACACTGGAGCTAAAGAGAGCGCTTGTTTCTCGTGTGATGACCACTACCAAAGGAGGAGCTATTGGCACCATTATCAAGTGAGCACAATTGAGTGTTAATTAAATTATTTTTGCTATAAATAATTTGAACTTAATGAATAAACAACCAATTGCAGGCATGCTTAGTGTTGAGTTGATTTGAGAGGGCACTCACTGCTGTGGTTTCTTTATCAGAAGTTGTTGTTTTTCTCTCTCTCTTTTCCCTCCATATAATGCACTACTAGTACTACACCCTCCCACCTTCTAACTGGCACCCATGTGTTTGTGTGTTTGTAGCGTGCCTTTAAAGCCAAATCAAGCATGCAGGGCGAGGGACGCTCTGGCAAAGGCACTCTACATCAGACTCTTTGATTACATAGTGAAGAGAGTCAACCAATGCTTCCCATTCCAGTCCTCCAGCTACTACATTGGAGTCCTAGACATCGCAGGCTTTGGTATGTCCATCATCAATAAGGCTGGTCATGTTCCTAAGGCTCCTCCTCTTTTGTCTCCCCGCCCTCTTTCTTTTTGCAGAATACTATGAAATGAACAGTTTTGAGCAATTCTGCATCAACTACTGCAATGAGAAGCTCCAGCAATTCTTCAATGCTCGAGTTCTTAGAGATGTAAGCATTTGAGCACACACATGGGCACACATGCATGCGTGTGCAAATCTTTTATATCTAACTTTTCTGTTGTATGTGATTCAGGAGCAAGATCTGTACCAGAAGGAAGGTCTGGGTCTGACTGAAGTGAGGTATACCAACAATCAAGACTGTATTGGTACGTATGTCAGTTGATTGACCCTATAGTTTCTGCAGTGGGTGTGGCTATGTGTTGTTAAGATTTAAGGAGGACCTGCATCATACCAACTTTGTTTCACTAGTTTTTTGTTTTGTCAATGTTTAAAAAAAGTTTTATATTTTTAAAAGTCATTATGAAAGTAACAGTATTTCTTTTGAAATCCTTATTTAATCTGTCAATACAGTACTCAAATAGCATTTTTTTTTTGTCTGTCTCAGCTATGAACACTTCCCTCCAGGTGCAAGATTCATCTATATATTTTAATTTCCATACATATCAATACTGTCTGCATCTATGATGATGCGTATGATTCCTTGCATATTTGTGTTACCTTGCAGACTTGATAGAGGTGAAGCTATGTGGTATAGTGGACCTGCTGGATGAGGAGTGCAAGCTACCCAAGGGAACACACACCCACTTCACTGAAGCAGTGCACACCAAGCACAAGGGGCACTTCAGACTCTCAGTAAGTGTGTGTGTGTGTGTGTGTGTGTGTGTGTGTGTGTGTGTGTGTGTGAGTGAGAGGGGGAAGGAGTGTGTAATGGTAATAGCATGTCCATCAGGTGGTGAACTGCACTACTTCTCTTAGCATGAGGAGGACACACGTGCTATGAAGTCACACGTGATGTTTGGTTGTGCTGCTCACATGTTGCTATGTGATCATAGGTTCCTCGGAAGTCCAAGTTGAGCTGTCACAGGAACCTCCTGGATAACGAAGGTTTCCTGGTCAGGCATTTTGCTGGGGCAGTGTGCTACCAAACAGTGAGTCATTCATTAGATAAGGAGTAGCTACACTTGGGTATGGGAGGGGCTGGATCAACTGTGGAAGGTGTGGAATAGGCTCGATCAGCTGTAGAATGTGTGGGAGGGGCTGGATCAGCTGTGGGAGGGGCTGGATCAGCTGTGGAATGGGTGGGAGGGGCTGGATCAACTGTGGAATGGGTGGGAGGGGCTGGATCGGCTGTGGAATGGGTGGAAGGGGGCTGTTGGTAAGGTGCTCGCTTGGGTCAGAGAGTATTTAGTAACACTAGCATGTTGTGTATACATACATAGGTGGACTTTGTAGAGAAGAACAACGATGCCCTCCATGCCAGTTTAGAACAAGTGATTGAGCTAAGTAAAGACAACTTCATCAAGACTCTGTTTCCAGAGGCAACTCGCAAGTCTGAAGTCAATACGAAGAAGCTGGCCCTTGTCAGTGTCTCCAGCAAATTCAGGGTGAGTGAGTGGCTCAGAGAGAGGTGAGGTCAATAAGGTTTCCTTCCTCTTTACTGTTGAGAAACCTGGTGGCGTAGTTTTGAAGAAACCTGGTGGCGTAGTTTCTTTTCTCTGACTTCACCCATTCATTATGTCTGAGGAATATTTGAGACTGGGTTTCTCTGGATGGACGACAGCAAGGATAGTTAACACATACCCCCCACTGTGCCCCTGTCCAGAGTGAAACATGTATAAAATAATGACACACATGCTCCTCCCCTCAAACATAATTAACCCTCAGGCGAGGTTACAGTAGTTGTTAATGGAGTTTGGAGTTCCACAGATTGCAGCTTATGTCAGAGTTTGTAGTGTAAATGCCCGTCTGTAGGTCATTGTCATTTTGTGGTCATTATTATGATGTTATATGTTATGTTATGTAAAAAACAACAAAAAACTGCACCATGAGATAATGAATGCAAGTGCTTGTCAAATCAGGGCCATCATCAGTTAGTGGTTTACTATTAAAAATAAAATAGACACAGGCACTATCTTCTGCCACTCTCTAGGGTGGCATCAATTGAAAAGGTGTATGCTGCATATCTATGTTGTGAGCCACTTGTATATTGTGTGTGTGTGTGTGTGTGTGTATATATATATATGGAGAGATATGCATGAAGCAGTTCATAAATGCCTACAACCAGTTTCCTTGAGGCTACATCTATGTCTTTTAGTAACCCTCCGGTAACCTTTATCCGGGTATGGTATCATTTGTATCCACTTGGGGTTTTGTTGTTGCTGCTATTTTTTTTTTTGTGTGTGTATACAGTAATTGAAAGTGTGTATTGTTTGTGTTTGGTATAGCAACAACTCAAAGATCTGATGGAAAAGCTGAATGCCATGGTGAGTTCAAAAGGCTGTTGTTAGTGGGGGGTGGAAGAGGTGTGAAGTGGTCATGTGATATAGGTGTGAACGAAGACATAACCTTTTTATTGTCTTTTTTTTCCTTTGAAATGTGTATGTGTGTATTGTGTTTAGGGCGCTAGTTTTATTCGATGTCTGAAACCCAATCTAACGATGGAGGCTAATGTGTTTGTTGGAGGACAGATATTGTCCCAGCTCCAGTGTGCTGGTGAGTAGGTGTGGTCTCTGTGGGTCGTGTGAGTTTGACAGTGTCTGTGTGTGTGTGTGTGTGTGTGTGTGTGTGTGTGTGTGTGTGTGTTAGGCATGGTGGAAGTGCTGGAGTTGATGCAAGGAGGATTCCCATCACGTACACACTTTGGTCACTTCTATCAAATGTAAATCTCTCTCTCTCTCTCTGAACTCCCATTTGTTCTAACATCACTCTCCTGAACATAGCCTACTTCCTGGTGTTAAGTTTATAACCATAAGCTCTTATTGGTTTCTCTCTCTATGTCCGTATATTCTCTCAATTTACATGTACAGTATATACCGATTAAAAATTGAGTATTGGCTAACATAATACAAATACTCCCTCATATGCTGTTATCCCATTCCATTGGTGCTGCTCTCTCTCTCTCTCTCTCCCTCCAGGTACAAGGCTGTTTTACCTCACAAGTTGGCTCGGCTAGATCCGAAGACTTTCAGTGAAGCTCTCTTCAGAGCTGTGGGCATGGGCCACGCCGAGTTCTCCTTTGGAGCTAGTAAAGTATTTTTTAGATCTGGCAAGGTGAGATTGATGATGGTGACAATTTAATATATTGCTCTAATGTTGTGTTGTTACTGAGGTGTGAATTGTTTGCAGTTTGCCAAGTTTGATCAGCTAATGCGTAGCGACCCCGCCCACTTACTGGACTTGATTGGCAAGGTGCAGCGTTGGCTGGTATGCAAGACTTGGAGGAAGGTCATATATGGAACCATATCTGTCCTCAAGCGTAAGAGACGTTCTGGTGCAGTTGGGTGCTGAGGAAAATGCTAAAATCACGTTTCAAGTTGTGTTACTTGATACTACAAGTGTAGAGACTATAAGTCAGTAATTCACTCTCTGAACTGCCAATATGAAATGACAAGTATGATTGAATCATAGCTACTGTGTGCATGTGATCTGTAGTGACTAGAAAGATCCAATACAGAGCCCGCCATGCCGGAGTCATCCAGAGAACAGCCAGGATGTATCTGGCTCTCAAGAAGCACCGACCAAGGTGAGGGAGAGAGGTGGTGGGTGGGTGTGGTTTGGAAGGAAATGAAGTAAGGAGTGGATAAGTGGGGAAGGAAGTTAGAGATTGGGGGCGGGAAGAGGTTGTGGGAGAGGGTGGACTGAAAGGTTTAGGTGATAGTGTTCATGTGAAAATGTTACATGTTATTCCTGCATGTACATGTGTTTACATGTGTGTACATGTTCTGTAGGTATCAAGGATTGGCCAGGCTGAACACCATCCAGTCCAAAATGCCTCTGTTGATGGCAATGGGTAAGTCGCAAGATAGAGAATCAAACTAGTTGGGTGACAGTCTGTGGACGAGGAGGCGATGTCGAGTGTCTGGTTCACATGATGGTTGAAGTGTGAACTATATATGGTGTGTTTGTGTGCAGCGTCAACAATAAAACGCGACACGCAGCAGTTGAAGAACAGGATATCGGAGCTGGAGGCTATAGTGGGACAAAATATAAAGACCATCAAGGTAAGTTTCTCTCACTCAAAACTACAATGTACTGTGGTCCAGTTTAGTCCATTGGGGTGTTTGGTCTTGTGTGCTTGGGCACGTGCAGACCACAATGCTGTCCAGGTCAGATATAGACAAGATGTACGATGAACTGTTCAAGCAGACGGAAGGTTTCATCACTGAATTGCACTCTCGTCAAGAGCAGCAGAAAGTAGAGGAGGAGGAGGCAGCTCGAATGAAGAAATTGAGACAAGGACAGGTAAAGGGTTGTCTTCTACTGATGGTCATTGCAGTGTGTGAGATATGTGCTTGGGGATGCTGTCTTTCAGGAGCAAGAAAGACTTCGACTGATAGAAGAGGCAGTGAAACTGAGGAGGATTCAGGAGGAGTTGGAGAGAGAACGGAAGAGGAAAATTGAGGAGGAGCAAAGAAGAGCCAGGGAAGAGGAGGAACGCAGATTGTGAGTAGGGGTGAAATATAACTCCTTAAATTCTCCTTTTTATGTTGTATTTGTTTGTACCATGTGGGTGGAGTTAAGCTTTTGCAGTACAATTATAATGAGTGGGGTCAAGGTTGAATAGAGAGTAAAAGAATGAGGTGCTGATGGAACATCTCCCATTAGAGAAGGTCAAACAGAAGATTGACTGAGCAAACTACAAGCATAACTCACAATTCAGCATTAACTCCCAGTTAGTGTAGCCATTACTTACAGTTGACATAGACAGTCTGAGCTCCCAAGTTCCTAGCACTGTGCAAATTAACCACATGATCTCTTCCTCTGTCTCCTTGACCCAACACCACCTGTGTGTGTGTGTGTGTGTGTGTGTGTGTGTAGTGGGTCTTAAGTTTACACAATTCTATAATCTGTTGTTTGTTTTTTTGTGTCAGACATGTTGAATTGTGTCATTGCGGTTGTGAAGGATGTTATCTAATTGTGTGTGTTTGATTGTTTTAGGCGCGCAGAGCTTGAAGAAAGGAGGCAGAGAGAGGAGGAGGAGAGGAGAAAGATGGAGGAGGAGCAGAGAAAGAAGCGGGAACAGGAAGAGGCTGACATGAAATTGGTCAAGAAGATAGAGGAGGAAAAGTTGGCTCTGAAGTAAGTGTCTGTCTCTGATACAGACTGGCCATATATAATGTGTGTGTGTGCGTGCGTGCAGATTGGCAGCTGAAGAACAAGAGAGGAGGGATTATGAGCTGGCTATGAGACTCGCTCAGGTAAGAGCAGGAGGAAATAGCCTAATGATTGCCTACGTATTACTTGTGCTCTGTGTGTACTTGTCATATATTCGAGTTTATTAAGCTTTGGCTTCACCAGTCTTCCTCCCTCCCTCCTTTAGGAGAAATGCTAACTGAATCCTGTCATTGTGTTGTTGTTGTTGTTCTTTACTTAGTCTCAAGGTAGACCTCAGGATGTAATCGCAGAGTCTCTGAGGGGATCAGAGAAGCCAGAGTCCCAGATTGCCCAAGAGTCATTGAAGAGCTCAGCCAGTCACCTCACTCAAGCGCAACAAGACATTCGCAAGAAGTACAACCTCAACACTTGGAAGTATGCTGAACTCAGAGACACTATCAACACGTCCATAGGTCAGTAGTAACCTGCTATCTCACTCCCCTCTGTATACATATGAATATTAGTTTCCCCTGCCATGCTGTAATAACTTATCTCTTGTAGATATTGACTTGTTGGAGGCGTGTAGGGAGGAGTTTCACCGCAGGCTGCGAGTCTATCATGCGTGGAAGGCCAGGAACAAGAAGAAGTCGGCGTCCCAACAGACAGCGGCTTCTCCGTCAGCTCAGCCAGCTCACCCGCAGAGAGTTCCGGAATCTGTTCTCTCAGCAGGTATAATGAAATCAAGTGATACATCTGATTACATTGATTAGGTACTGTTCCAATGAAGAGGTACAGTAGCTTGCCCTTTACCAAATGAGGCTCATTGGTCCGGTTATATAGGGCGCCTGTGCTTCTAACTTTGTCAATACATAGAATAACACCTCTTTCTATGTATATTCATCTTTTTAACACTAGTAGTAGTTGTTGTTAATATTATATAGTTTGACTCCTACAAGACTATACAGAATTATTTAGTGTATTTGCTACACGTGTACGCACACATCACACTACAGCTGAATCACAACCTCCTCCCATTCCTCCTCGAGAATCTTCAGCTAAAGCCAGCAACTTAAGTGCCAAGCGTAGTGACTCCCAGAGGTTCTTCAAAGTTCCATTTGCATCTCCTTCCAGTAAAGACAAGCTGAACAGGAAGAAAGGCTGGTGGTACGCCCACTTCAATGGACAGTGGGTGGTCCGCCAGTTGGAGCTCCACCCAGACAAAGTGCCACTCCTCCTGGTAGCCGGCAAGGATGACTTAGAAATGTGTGAACTGAGTCTGGATGAGACTGGGTTAGCTCTCAAGAGAGGAGCCGAGATATTGGAGCACGAGTTTGAGGAAGCTTGGAGCAGAAATGGAGGACAGCCATATGTTCTTTCAGCCTCTGCTGCTGCCAAGAAAAAGTGATGGACAGAATGAGGTGTCAATGTTCGCTTTTAGATTTTTTAATTTTTTTTTCCAACTCATAGAATATTGCAATCACCTGATTTGGTTATTTTAGACTCACAAAATATTGTACATTTCCATTGTTTTTACTGGTACTTAAGTGCTGTAATTTGTTAGTATTGGCAGTTAGTTATTAATATTGGGTGTTCTGTACGTTTTGAATTTATTAACACAGTCAGTTTTTTGTGTATGTCGTAGTGATGGTTGTGAACTCGAATTACCACAAATGGAATTAATTTTATACTATGCCAATGACACTTACTATGAAAGTGGAAACTTGACTAGCTAGAGAATAGATTTTGATCTGGTGAGTACTGTCCTATTTTGACAATAGCCAAATAGTATTTGGCTTTGTGAATTCTAACCTCATTAGATAAGCCCACACTCACTATTAAATAGATCATTAGTTGTGGTAGTACAGTGGAACCTCCAGAGCTGAGAACAATTTGAAACCAGGGCTTTCAGTTCACAAATAAGTTGTTTGTTGTTTTTTTGCGGTTAAAGGCAATACTTGAAAGTATGCTAAAATAGAGGTAGCTAATTAGCTTGCATCGAGAGTTTATTCTCCGAGGTTCCACTGTATGTGTGAGTGCTATTCACAATCAAGTTCTGGTCTCTGTTTTCAGTTATGCTACTATTAATAGATACGTGACTTTATTTTTATTACTTGGCTAAACTGGTGACATGATTCTCATATTCCCATACAAGGCATTATTTGCCATGCTCATGGACTTATCGCAAACACTTCCTGATTCAGCTGAAGTCAATTGTTGGTATTGGTCCTTGGGATACTCATATACATGCAGTCCTGCAGACGAAGCAGTTCCATTTGAACTAGGGTCCCGTCTTCCTGAGTGAAAGATCCCTTTCTCACCAGCTTCACTAGGCCAGCACACCTCATCCTTCTGTAAGACATTGTAGTCCTCAACTCCAGACCCGGCAGCTGCAGGTGGCAAGTGTGCAAGGAGGTGGTAATCGTTAATGGATACGGGTGGACATACTATACTAGTTTTTTTTACAGCACCACTGTTGTCTTCACTCTTCCCTGCCGTGTCCACACATCCTTCTAAGATACAATAAGACAACACAACATCCATGTATACAGACGGGTATATAAGAGGCAAGTCAAAAAGTGAGGGGAGGCGAATTTAAGGGAATTCATAGTATAACTCCTACATTTTGGCTCAAATACTAGCCACAGTATCCCAAAAAAAAACAACAACATCATTTAAATAAAACTTTGCTCTCTTATAGAAAGCAACTTGTATGTAGTGTTAGCTATGATAAAGAGGTGAAAAGTGGAGGGGCTGAACTACATCAATACTAAGTTAGTTGCTCTTCTTGTCCCCTTTTCCCAATCCTTGGGCAGATTACTTTATGCAGTTGATTTTTCTCCCCTTATAGAAGTAATTTGTCAGAATTACAGTGTTTGGTGACATTGTAACCTGACTGTTGAATCACGCTGAGGGAATTTCAAATATAAATTTTAGCATATCCTTGAGCTATTACTTTTCTTGCCGCAGTTGGTGTTTCTTTTCCTTGTAAATTTATACAGAAATATTCCGAGAATGCCACATGTGACAGACAATATGACCAACAGAAAAACTAGGATGCCAATGGCTGCATCTTTTCCATGTGAGGTCACTGGTTGGACTCTGTCCACAGATTTAACATATGTAGTTGTATCTGTATCACTTGAACTCATAGTGGTGCCATTAGTAGTCACTGGGGACATTGTAGGACGGGACACTCTCCCATAGCTCACTGGATCTGGCAAACAGAATTAAACAACAAATTTGATGGCTTTTGTTGTCGCAGAACACTAATGACAATGAACGTGCCTTTGAGTAGCTAATTGTAGCTATCATAATGACCTTACAATTATAGAGAGATACAGCTATTTAGCTACTACGTTCTTAACTTTAATGATGTCATTAAGGTCAAAATGTCTTTGAACTATTATTATAAGACATACCTTGAGAAAAACTGAGAACGGGCAAGAATGGTACTACGTTCTCTACTATAGCAATCTGCGTTCTTGCCTCTGGCCTATCAGTAGTGATGTATCCTTCAATACGAAAGTCTTCGTATCCCACTGCAACATATGATGCAATGCCTACTTGAGAAGGTCCAGTCAAGGCAAAGTTGTAGTTGAAGACCCCTGACGTTATTTGTAAGGTAATATTCAAAAAGTCAGAGATGCGTCTTGAAATGCAGCACAACGACCAAGATTGGAACTGGACTGTTTCTCCATTGCAATAGCTGGTCTCTGCCAGCAATGGCAGCACTCCAGCAACATAAAACATATCACCTTGTCGTAACAAAAAGGCAATTTCAGAAATCTTATCTGTACTTATACTGGACTTGGGCCTGGCCAGATCGAAGCAGAAGTTGATGAAGTTTAAGTTGACATTGTTACAGCTAGAGGAAGGCAGTCTGGTGTAGACATACGTCTCACTGTGGCCAAATACTCTGACTGGAATCTGCTGAGGGTCAAAGTTTAAGAAGTCACATCTGCTGCCTTGTCCATTGCTGAACCCTGCACACACCAGAATTGCCAATTAAATTAACAAATTGAAGAAGCTTAGCAACTTGCCAGGGAGCACAGAAACAACCAGTGCCACTACTGCTGTGAGACTGAAGGGGTCCATGATGTATCAGTCCACTGAGGTTCTTATTGTTGACTCGATTGTTATAATGCTATAGCTCCATTCTTGTTTGGTCTGACAGTACAAATGGAAATAGCGAGGTCATATATGGTGACACATTATTCTAACACAAACTCTACAACTGGATGGTCTATATTTGCAACAGTGCGCCTGTGACTTATAGATTAAGTTTTTATAGTAATACTGCCCATGTATGTCCTCATATACTGCCAATGAGAAGTTTTACATCAGTTTATCAAACAGCTACTATGAAGACTCTATTGCTCCTTGCTGCTTGTTGCTGGTTTTACTCATTTATTGGTAAGTTATAATCTCAAAAAAGTTCAAGAGTGGTAAAAACAGTAACGTCATCTATTTTAAGTTTCTAGTGAGAGAGTTGAGAAATGTGGCCTTTTGGATTTTGACCCTCAAGCTATGAGCTTGCTAACTTTGTCCCAAGACTACTATGTATACACTGACGTACCTGTACCACCTTGTGAGGATGCTGCGATGAACTATGTCAACTATTGCTACAGCTATCCAGTGGCAGGGTCAGGGACTGTGGAAGTGGGAGGAGTGTACCTTCTGAACCATGTGTCTGAATTTGTGCATGCCATCATTGGCTATCAGTCGCTCAGTACCGATGTCCGCTCCTGTCAGGGGAGCACTTTTACAAATGGAGGGAACACTCTCTGTTGTGTTTCACAGCGGCTGACATTCTCTCCCAAGTTGGTAATAACATCGAGGAGGAAGAGTTACGACTTTGGCCTCAGAGTGTTCAGAAATTCATTCCATCAGTCTCGGCTACAATGACAGGCAGTATAGAGCCAGTGGATATACTCCAGTGTTCATCACAACCACACTCAACAGTCAAGTGGGCAACAATGGACAACCAGAGAGCCTTCCTCTTCCATTAGTCAGCTTCTCTGAGAACGGTAATGCAGTAGATTAGCTCTAGTGGTGTGTGTTCTGCTGTGGGGGGCTCAAAGTGCATGTTACCAAAATAATCTTTGCATTATTTTTTGACTGAAGCCTACACTTGTTAACACTCTCACTTTCAAATTTGGCATTTGTATCTCTAAGTAATGTTGTTGGGTTTATAACCATTTCTGATCTTTTGATTACAGCTACCAGCAGCTTCCAGCTGCAAGTCTGTCCAACCCTAACTCCCAGCACTGAAGTTAACTGTGGTGGTCAGCCAAGTCTCACGACACAGGATGTTACAAGCCCTGGGGAAAGAACCACCTCAACCACTACTGCAGCTAGAACTAGCTCTGATGTAGCTATGGATAAAACCACATCCAAAGTTCTGGAACAAACCAGCTCTCTCACTCCAGTGACTGTAACTCACCCTGATATAGTTACAACAGAAGAGCCTACGGATGAGGCAAGCTTTGACATTCCCAGGAATACCAACAGCCAGCAGGCGTCCAGCAGTGACACTGATTTAGGTATTATCAGTTTCCTAGCAACTGCGTCAGTCGTGTTTTTCCTTATTACAGTATCTCTGATCTTGGTGTTGTGTTTTCTTTACTCGAACAAATTTAAGAGATATGAACACAAATGTTGTAGAAGACCCATGGCAGTGAAGGAGAACAGACTAGAGAGTGGGTCATTGTCAGACAATGATGCCTATGGAGAAGAACTTATTATAACAGAAGGAAATGCAGCTTATGGACCTGTCAAAATAGAAGAGAACATCACCTTGACAGGAAATGAAGCTTATGGAAATGAAAGGGGTTGTGACTCTAAGGCTGATGGATCTACATCCATCATTGCAGCTGCTAATAGCACCACTACAGGCAAAACACAAGACTTTCCAGTTTATGATCAACCACAAGAATTCTAATAGCATTTTTTTTTCAGGTGTCTATTATTATAAGTTTCTTCCTCTTCCACTAATTTTGGGACTTGATGTAGCTACCAATAGTTGTATATTATTCAATAATTATTCTCCTATGCCATAACCAACAACAAACAAGCGCTCTGCCACTGAGCTACGACAACCACCCGGCGAACAAACACTCCAATTTTGTATTTATACTGTTAACATAGCAATACCCCTTAACAGTATAAATACAGAATTGGAGTGTTTGTTCGCCGGGTGGTTGTCGTAGCTCAGTGGCAGAGCGCTTGTGCGCTATACAAGTGGTCCTGGGTTCGATTCCTGGTGGCGACCAAATATTTTTAATTCTGTATTTAAAAAAAACGGTGAAAGAGAGAGAATACATCTACTGAGTAAAAGAAGGCTGAGAAAGAAATTGTGAAACAACAAACAAATATATAAAAAAAAAAGCCCCAATAAATTTAACAATTACTGACAGTCAAACTTAAAAGTGGCAATTGACAGATACGAGAACGTGCTATGAGGCATACTGGATGCCATTCTCTACTATTTCCAATATAACTATCTAAATATAAGCTTTCATACACACATACACTTACATGCATGACCACCATCGTCCTTCCCCCAACACATATACACACACACACACACACACACACTACACACCAACACCCCCACAGTCTTGTTAGACATTTGACCAGAAATGGTACATATTGACGGAATCTTGAGTTCCAATAATTCAAATAATTTCTGTGAGAAGAATGTCTGAGCACACATCCACTAGGAGGTTGAAAGTGCTCATCTTAGTAGGAAAGATCATTGTGAGTCACACTCCTAGAGTGGGTCTGATGAGTCTACTTGGCCGTGCTAGTATTGTGCTGCTCTTCTACCTCTCCCATGCAGGTAAGTCAGTGCCAATAAATGGTACAGTAAAATTTACCTTTAAAAAGTACACTAAGTTGACGATGGAAGTTATAATGGCATAGCCAAATATGCTAAAAATCAGGAAAATAATATTATAGATTTTACTATGTAGGGAAAATAATATTATAGATTTTACTATGTAGAGAATCTAACAAGTAATATTTTCACTCTTTAGCATATAAACTGAGATAAAATAGAAATAGTAAACTTTCTTTCGCATCATTACTATAATATGTTTAAAAAATGTAGTCTGTAGGGAGAAAGTAGAGAAATGTGGACTGATGGATTTTGATCCTAATTCAGTGGACATGATGAAGCTTCAGCAGGATATGTATTACATATACACCCGGTTCCCTGTACCTCCCTGCACTAATGTTGCCCTCAGATATGTCAACTTCTGCTACTATTTTCTCGTTAATAATAAACAATCTAAAAGTACAAGAGTTGGTAAGGTATTTATACTGGATAATAGCACAAGGTATACTATACAGAAAAGTCTAGTACTCCAGGGTCACACAGCTAATTGTAAAGGCCGCACCTTCACTAAAGGAGTTCACACGTTGTGCTGCGTTTCTCAGCTACTAGAATACAACAGTTTCTATATTCAGAGGGGGAAAATGAACAAGTATTTTGCCTTACTAATCCCCAAAAGGCTGCAATCTATCATTGGTTATAAGGACAGTCAGTATGAGGCTTATGGGTACACAAAACAGTATGAAAATGATGAAAGTCAAACTAGCAATGAAGACTCAGACTCGGACGACAGTAATGATAGTAGCTCAGATTCCAATGGGGACAGTGTATCGGATAACACATACAATAAATTGGTAACACCAGGCATGCAGTACCACAACCTTCCTTTACCATTAGTCAGCTTCACAGCAGAAGGTACAGTTGCAGTGGTGAGATAAAGATGGGTGTTTATGTATGTCTAATGTTACCATACGGAGTGTGAAATAATTTATTCTAACATGGTAGTGCTAATGTGTGATTTCACATAGTAATCATATAGCACTAGTTCTCGGAGTTTTGACTTATTAACTAAGGTAATGTTAGCATCAAATACTGGAACATCAATGAAAGAAATGTAACTTACTGCCAAGAGATGAGTGAGTGATGGAAGGTAAAGATCGATGTCCTGCATTGCCATGTGAGCTTTGGATTAAAAATGGTTATTATGATTAGCTACAACAAATCCAAAAGCTTCAACAATTTTAGGATTTGTTTCATTATAAAGTGTTAGACTTGTTAAGTAACCAGAAAGCCATAACTCCATTTAATTAGTTGCATGACACTAAAAGTATATCTTGTAGTAAACCAACTAGCCAACAAACTCTTAACTTAGTATAATTATATTGTTCCAGCTAATCCAGATTACCTATCTCTCACCTCTGCTACTTCAACACCATTTACAACTGAACACGGTCTGACTGACACCAGCTCAACCACACAAAATATGACCCTCTGCAATAACTTGCAAGAAGAATTTAGTTTTAGTTGCACTTTTCGAGATCCCTTAAACTATTCCAGTAGCCCCACAGACTGTACTTGTTCTAACAGTACCCATAATAAACCAAACATCGCCATTACTGCAGCAGTTGGCTTCAATGCACTACTTGGACTGTCTTCCTTCCTGTTTGCAGTTAGTATAATTTTGGGAACTGCAGTCATGTGTCTGTGCTGGTCTAAGAGAGAAAAAGGTAAAATGGTATAACAAATAACGAGTGTGAAAAAAAGAAGGTATTATTTCATTATTTATTGTAGGAAGTGCTGGCAGTTCAAAATGCAGCAAAAAATGTTTTGGAGGTCTAGTTTCTACAAGTTCCTGGACTTACTTCAGCAAGAACAGTGGCGCAAACAATGTAAGAATGAATGACCAAGCTACAACAGGCGAAGAAGAGGCTGGCTTAGGAGTGATTACTAAATGCACAGCAGATTCATCCAACACTCCCATAGTGAACGAAGAAGATGAAGATGATATTTATGTGGAGATCGACCCAGTCAGATGCGACTTAGGAAGGAAAAATCAGCAGCTGAAAGAACATCTTGCTCCAACCTTCCCCATGGCTCCACCTACATCAGTCCCACAGCATTCATCTACCAGTCAACCACATATATATCCCTTACCAACTGGCACACAGGAAACTCAGTACATGAATATTAGTGCAGTTCATCCACCTGCCAAATTTATGACAGATTTCCCAACAAACCCCTCCTTGACCGGAATTAGTGCAAGACGCAAGAAAACTCGACCCCCACTCGATCTTGTGAAGCAGGAAGACCTTGAGAGTAGTTGCTTATTTCACAAGAACAATCAGTATTAATCAAACAGGATAAGATTATCAAATCCTCATTGTAGGTGATTAAATATTTAACTGTAGATAGTCAGTGAATGTCCATTTTAAAAATAGTCTTTAATGTTTTAGAGTGTCATTTAAAAAATAGTCTTTAATGTTTTAGAATGTCAACTTAATAAATATTTTATTGATGCAAAGTGGCCATTAAATAGAGTTAATGTGACGTTGGAAGAAAGATTTTATGTGTGTGTATTATATTCTAGTGTGATTTGGAGATGCTGAATCTGGTTCTAGTGTACACTTAGTATTAGAGTTGCTACTGAAAACTCATTTGAATGCTCTGCTATGCAAGCATGGAAGAAAAGAAATGTATGAAAGCTAGTGATAATTTACCATTAGAGTAAAATATTATCCCTCTATTGTATGCTAAGTCCTATAAACAACATTGTCCTCTAAATCCACAATTTTGATAGCTACAAGAGTGACCATAAACAAAAGAGTCCTAGTAACTCTGCAAAAACAACAACAACAAACAAAACAACAACAACAAAAATAAAGAAAAAAACCAAAACAAACCAAAACAACAATAAAACAAACAAAAAACTGAGATGTATCCTAGTGTACATACCAGATCAACAAATTTTTATGTTGCAAGCCTGGTTCAGTAAACCTCCTTCTGTTTTCCATTCTATGTAGATGCATTTGTGCATTTAAAATTTTTTTTTTTACTAACAATCAAAATTACATAAATGTTTTATATTTTTAACACAAATCAAGGATTTTTTGTTCAGATGTCATACAAGTAAATACAGAAAGAAATGGAAAGTTGAAATGTAATGAGGAAAGAAACTGAAAACAATGTTATAACAACAATAATTTGCAATGCTAACCTTGAAGAAATTACCTAGTAACCTTCAGACTGATCAACACTGTCCTTGTCACCATCTTCATCATCACCTTCCCCTTCTTCCTCTTCTCTCACTTTCTCGTCCACCTCTACAGCTGCAGATTCTGTCCTACCTTTGCCATCTTCTTCTTGAGCTGATTCTCCCTCTGTGAGAAAGTTCTCCCACTTTTGCAATCTCTGCTCTCTCTCTTGGTCCGTCTCTTCAATTTGGAAGTTAGTGATTCCATCCCATGCTTCCACGGACAGCTGCCTGCCTGCATACCACCTCTGGTCCATCCTGGCTATACACATATCTGCAGCTTCAAACTCAGCGAATGCAACTGATGTTATTCCTTCAGGATGCCTCTAAAAGACAAATTTTAAATTATACAATAATAATAATGCTTATATCAAACACAAAATTACAGCAAATAATAGAAAACAACAACAACAACAACAACAAAAGTCCGTTTAACAACTACAGACTTACATCAAATATCAGTATCTTCTTGACGGTTCCAAATGTACTGCACTCCTCATTTAAGTCACTTTTGATATCAGTAATGAGAGTGGGATCATCCTGAGAGAGAGAGAGAGAGATGATGATGATGATGATGATGATGATGATGCAAGATTATTTAGTTTTGGACCACTGTAAACTCACATCAAACTCTTTGGGATCAAACACATTCCTGAATACAATGATGCGCTCGTTCTTCTTCCTGGAAGGGCCATCAGTTCTCCTCTCTCTCCAATCAAGAAGTCTACAGTTCAGGAATAAAACATTAATCTTGATTATGAAGGGTGTTAAACAATACCCACTTCTCTTGTTGGTTCATTTTCTTTTTCTTCTGGTTCTTTTTCCTCTTCTTTAAAGCAGGGTTGTACTCCCCTCTCTGTACAAACTTGGCCTGTTTCAATCAATGCAAAAATAAAAAGTAAGAGTGAAATCTAGCATACTTTGGTCAAAACCAGTGCATCAATGTCTCACCTTTTCCACAGAAATGGTACGCCCCTTGATTTGACTACCATCTAGTAGTTGAATGGCCAAAACTATAGACTCTTTCTATATTGACAAGATAATTAAACAGCCCCTATGTGATTGGATGGGCACACAAGTTGAAATAGTTGGTATATATTGGATGGATGTAAGACGTATTCACTTATCTTACTTCACAACTTCATTAAAAAGTATACTAAAGTATGAATGTATGTAGGTATATTATATATAAACTTAAAGGACATTTCAATTAGATTGCTTTCTCAATTAAAAAAACCTTCAAAAAAATCTTAAAATTTCATTATGTTTGACTTACTTTGAGATAGCAACACAGGCCATCTCCCTTGACATTACCATCAGAATCTTTATACAACTTTAGCTTTGGATCTCCTTGGACAACACAAAAGACAAGACAACATCAAGTCAGTTCAGTTAAAATATTTAAAAGTCATAATCCAAGATTTTAGTCCCAATATTTGCTTAAATTCTTCGTACCATCCTCATTCTCAGAAATAATTCCACATTTCTTCATGAGTTCTTCAAATTCTTCCGTAGTGAAATCCAATGGCAAACCAGACACATATACATTGTGGTTCTTCTCTTCATCAATTTCAAACCACTGGGGTGCTGAGGCAGAACAAATAAACATCAATCAATGTCCCAATTAATAATTCAATAAACCAATCAATCAGCCAATCAGCGTAAAATGCTACAATTGAAATGTTCAGCCTTCATCTAAGATGAACTTAAATTATATTCTGGACAGTTTCAATTTACTTTGTTTTTCATTTGGTTTCTTCTTTTTCTTGGAATCCTCTTGGTCCTCCTTGGGCATATCCTCATGCTACACATTCCAGAATGCAAGCACATGAACCTCACACCTCTGACTACAGCTACATCATCACATACTGCTGGTCTCTTGGTGCCAACTTTGTCTGCTGGTTGTGTATCTGGGGACGACAGCTGAGGTGCACTTACTTTCATCTACATGCACACACAAAACACATGTACATGTTGGCACCATGGGTAGGTGGGATGGGCACGCATGCACACACACACACACACACATATGAATAGGCATACGATGCACATACAATTACATGGAGAAATTGGAAGAGACGTACTAGAATTAGAAAAAAAAACAAAGGAAAAAAAAACAATAACAAATAAAAATTTCTTATAGCAATTACAACAAGCCCCAGTATATTGGCACTAGTAAAAAACTAAGTGACAATACATGGGAAAGAATAATAGCACAATCAGTTAGTCCTCACCTTTGAAGGTGGTAGTTGAGGCACGAGGAATCCACTGGCATCTCTCTCCAGAGGGGAGGAAGTGTTTCCAGTGACTGTCCCACCACGACTGCTCTGAGCAGTAGTGGATGGTTGAGCAGTAGTGGATGGTTGAGCAGTACTGGATGGTTCACTAGTGGACAAGCCATAACTGGCATGGTAAGCTGCTAGAAAATCATCATCCACCTACACAGCAACATTAAAAAAAAAGTATTAGTATTAATAATAATAAATAGTAATTGGCGAGCGAGCGTAGCGAGCGAGACACTTACAGGGGTAACACAATTGAAAATCGGGGATGTTTGTTTGGACGTACGTATGTCATTTTGTACTTTGACCCTCCGTATTTTTGTGTTCGCTCCGCGTTCGACCCCGTCCCAAACTTCACTAAACAGAATCCTCCGGTTTAACGACCATTACCCGTATCACCTTAGAAATTGAATTGTTTACCGCTTTGAATTGTTTTGCGGGTGCAGTTAAAACTCAAAAACTTATGGGAGCTCCATTTCAATTCGAGTTAGTGGCGGTGGTAAGTTAATACGCTATTTGTCACAGTTATAAGCCCTACTCAACAGTATGTACTTAAAAATTCATTGTCCACTAGACGAACCACGAAGGTAAGTCTTGCGTAGGTATGTTCAGTTGTGTGAAAGTATTGCACGTTAAAACTACTATTAAGAATGTCACAAAGAAAATTTTAATAACGTGATTTGATTTTGTTGCTTCTTTTTCAATTCAAACTGTTGCGGGAGCGGTTACTATGACATTGAAACCCCTTTACCGCATAGTAATAAAAAAACTTGACTTTATTTTAGTAGCTTGAGTGTTAGTTGTTAAAATCAAATTTAACAATAGTATAGTTTAAGGCTCGCTCGCCATTTGTGCTCAAGCACACCACTAGTAATAATAATAACTAGCAAGAGTACCTACCACTGTGTGGCTGCTTGATGTACTAATTTTTCCAAATTTATTTTTACCCATGGTTTCCCTCTCCTGCTCTCTTTTTCTTCCTGAGCTACAGCACAAGGTATTTTTTTGTACATTCTGTGTATTTTGTTTCACTTCTTCATTGAAGCAGTTACTTCTACCCATAATTTGTGGTGGATTGTGGTTAGCTACTGTAGGTGAATGAATACTCTCTTCCAACTCAGTTCAGTAAATGGAATTATTCATGAATACAGACACCCAGTGTACGATACAATAGGCTAATAAGGCACTCCAAGAATCATTGTACTGTTGGTTTCAGACGGTTTAATGGTAAATGTGTGTGACTGCAAAATTGAGGGCCATCTTTCAAACCTCAAATGGAAACACTTTTTTATTGTCAACTATATTGTACATATAGAGCGGTGAGAACTTGACACTTTACCCATTTAGGCAATGACGATGCTTTACCAACTCAGCTCAAATACTACTACTACTACTACTACTACTACTACTAATAATAATAATAATAACAATAATAACAATAACAACAATAATAATAATATAGGACACTTAAGAGTTATATTTTAATTTGAAGAATAAAAGCTACATTCTGATGCGGTTTAGGCCACAATCAATTCTTATTACATCCAGTAAAGTTTGCCATAATATGTTTAAAATTGGATACTTAATATTTCAGCAGCCAACTTGTGCCTCGTCCACCTTACCAGATCACTACCTTACCAGATCACTACTCTCATACATCAATTTAAACAAGGCAAAACTAACTGATTAAAAAATGGCATAACACAACCCAGGTAACACTCGCTCGTGGTTGTTAAGCAGACAGCTGTTGGTTCTAAGCAATACACTACAATAATGCAGGTTTGTTGTCCCCCCCCCCCCCCTCTTTTTTTTTTTTTTTTTTTTTTCCCCTCTCATGTGTATAGAGGACAGCTTATATATATATATTTTTTTTGAAAGAAGAAAATAAGCAACACTGCACAGCTGAGACAGTTTCACTAGTTAGACTCAGAAGGTGTGGAATCCATCTTGTATTTACTTTATTTTCGAACCATTTGCAGTGAAGTGTGAGAGAAGGTCAAAGTTAACAAGCATGACAATATTTGAATGACTTGATGTTATCAATGTGCAATGAACCAACCACTCCAAATTTACGAGATATACTCCAGTGGCATTTCTTTCAAATTCTGGTTCCTCACACAATGGTTAGGTAGAGGGCTCTCAGACACATAGCTACTTGCAAGCATGAGAGTAGCTCATTGTCCATAGGAAGAAAAATGTTTTAGTAAATTATTAAAGTTAGGTTTGCTCGCTCGCCATTTGTGCTGAACCAATAATTCAGCGAGCGAGTGAAGCTGAATCAGTCGTGTTCAATTGAGATTTCAGATATATATATATATGTATGTATACGTACGTCAAAATATTTCGCCCGCGCTTCTAATTACGTAAGTTAGGTAAAGCGTTCACAGTTCCAGTATTTTTCAATTAACTAGCGCGGAAAATCCTGGTGCACTGCCTTACGCAACTTTGTTTCAACCAAAACGTTTATAGCTACTCTCTTCTTGAAACAATTGTGAAGTATTTGTCAAGCTGCGCTTCTTTGCCACTGCTTTCGAAGTTTATTCAGGTAATTCTGTTATTGTTACTACAACGCACTTCCTTAGTCTGGGATCAGAGACTTTAGATTTTCTGATGCTAACTGAGAATGGAAAGGGTTACACTGTGCACTACAATTAGATGTAATTTCTGTCCTATTTTTCTGTAAAAAGAGTCTGCTCGCTCGCCATGCATTTGCGCTATTCGAGCGCACCACTAGTATAGTAATTAGTGTATACTGTTAGGATGCATACCTTAGGAAACCAGCCCTGTCGGGCACTATCCCACACGTAGACAGTGCCATCGGACGGGTCCACGTACGTTTCGCCTTCAACTCCACCGGCAGCTCCCGCAGCTAGAGTATATTGCTCCTGTGCTTTGAGCTGATACTCAAACTCATCGGCCATTATCCTTTGCTAAGCAACTCAAAGAAGTCCCGCCCACTTTCGTGCCGACCACTTACCTTATATATTAAAAATGGCAGTCAGCAGTAATGTCAATCCCAAGACTTTACTCAAGCAAGGTGCAGAAGCTAGAGTTTATAAAACGGAATTTTTTGGCAAGCCTTCAATATTAAAAGAGAGGTTCGTGAAAAGCTACAGGGTGGCTTCTCTAGACCAGAAGCTAACCCAACGCAGAATGAGTCAGGAGGCTCGTTCCATAGCTCGCTGCAGGAAACATGGTATCAGAGCCCCGGCTATATATCAGCTGGATTTCAAGCGTAGAGAAATATGCATGGAAGAGATTGAAGGTGAATCGCTCAGAGACCACATACAAAATCTCTATCCAGTTAAAGACATTGAAGAATTGATTTCTATTGGTAGAGAGGTAGGGACTATTCTTGCCAGAATGCACAACTGCGATGTCATCCATGGAGATCTGACCACCTCCAACATCATTAGTGGACCTAATGGTCAACTCACCTTGATAGATTTCGGATTGAGCTGTGTGTCTGCACTGGTGGAAGATAAAGGGGTGGATCTATACGTGCTGGAGAGAGCCTTCCTCAGCTCTCACCCCAACACGGAAGACGTGTTTGATGAATTGCTTCAGAGCTACAAGAAGTCAGCTAACGAGAGCAAGGCTATTGTGGCCAAACTAAATGAAGTTAGGAGTAGAGGAAGAAAGAGGACTATGGTGGGATGATTAGGTGCTTTTACATTAGTATTTTTTTTTTGCATGCTGTAATTATTCTAATTAAGGCTATTAGCAAATGTAGACAGTTTACACGAAAAATTTCCATTTTTTTCTTTTTTCATTGAAATTGGAATTTATTACATAATTGAACTATAAAGAATTAAAAAAAAAAATTAGAGGAAGAATATGGATGCTATCATGAAAAGCTACTATAATTATACAATTCTTGCCAATTGTCAAGTCATTTTCCTGTAAAAATAATGCCATAAAATGCCGTATAGAGGATTTTCTGATGCTAGGATGTACTTGAGAGAGAGTTGTAATGAAGAAGGAGATTCTCACAAGCCTGCGTGATCTTGCAGGCTAACATCTGTGAAGCAACATGTGCACATATTATTACTGCGGGGTATAACTACAAACTTACTTCTGCAGTGGACGCAGAGTCTAAAGGTATGGAAATCTGCTTAACTACTTCAGCGTTGTGGTCACTGGGACGTCCAAAGAAACTACCTATCTTCTCAATCACATGGTCTTCCTACAAGGGGAAAAAAAGGGGGAGGGGGTTGGAGGAAAATATTATAAACTTGTATGCATTATTGTATTTGACTCGCAGCATTTTTAAGCATTTCTAGTAAATACAATGGCACATGTTTAAGTTATGCAAATAAGACATAGTATTGTAGATGACTCCTACATATGTACGACAATTGTGTAATCGCCAATTATTATTAAATTTTGCTGGTAAAACAGGGACGCCTGCATGTATGGTATCAGATTGATAAAGGTTCCTAATTTGTGAGGGTTAGCATTTGCATAATATAGTTCTAACATAATCACAAAAGTACAGCAACAGAAAAGCCACGACTCACTCCGTATTTGAGAAACAAAGAGGTTTTGTTGGTGGAGCTGTCAGTGACCGCCTCCCACTCTTGCAGGTACTCCAACTTGATGCACAGGTTATCCAACTGATAAAATTAAAATAAAGCAAGACGTGTGAAGTCTTGATAAAGTAAATATTAACTCGTGCTCACTTTAAAGGATTTGTTGCTCTTCTTGAGTCTCATGATTCTTGTGGAGTTGACTAGGATAAGTCTCGGAGACTTCACGTCTTCAGTGGCAGGAAGGAAGTGATGGGCATAGTAATACATACCTTCACTCTCCTCGTTGTGCTAGTAGTATAGACACATACAAACAGCGCACATAGATATGCACAATCACACGCGTACATGCAAACATTCACACACACACACACACACACACACAACCTTGATTAAAGGAGTGGTTGTTAGGGGCTGGTTATATTGTTACAAATAACAGAGTGAACTGAGAGGTCATACATAAGAACTCACCCAGAGTATGTTCAGTCCTTGTGCATCATGCAGCCTGAAAGGTGTCAATATCTGGAGAGGAAGAAAAAAAAAGTATTAAATTATAAAGAAAAGACTGGCTGGCAATTCAGACTGCTTGGTGAACCAACTAATGCTGGACCAATCCCAGAGCCAGGTTATCCTTTTAATTAAAAAACAAACAAACATTTTTTTTAAAAATTCTGATGAAAGCAGCCTGTAAAAGAGAAAGCCAGCACAGATGTGTGCCCATTAAAATTGTATTACCTTATCAGGTTGAATAAATCGCGGCAATCTGATAGTCTGGTCACTGATGTCATCATCCACTGAACTATACATACAATGTAACAACACAGGGGACGCAGTAATTGAGACATGTGTGTGTGTGTGTGTGTGTGTGTGTGCAACATGTGCCCTACCTTCTAATGCCCTCCAGTGTGAAGTAGGCCAAGTCCACCACTCCTAAAGTTGGTTTAGTAAGAACAGACAAGGCACCACGACCTAGACCTTTCAAGAATCCCTCCGTACCAGTCTTTCGGGCACCTTGAATAACAATAAATTAAACAACAACAACAACAACAACAGTTTCAAGGCTGTATACAGAAAACGAATATAAAAAGCTTTCTTAGATTTTAGAGATTAAAATACAAACACATTCAAAGATCCTTGCAACACTTTTTTTTTTTTTAAAACATGCCAAGTACGCTGCTGACTCATGTTGCATTGTCACACTGTAAGTACTAAAGGATTTCTGGGGGCGAAAGTGGGGCAAATGCTCTCTTTGGCCCCCTCCCCCTTAAATGCAGCTCTGAGTAGTAGTAGTAATAGTAGTAATAATAGTAGTAGCAGTAGTAATAGTAGTATTAATAATAATAGTAGTAGTAATAGTAATAGTAACAATAGTAGTAGTAGTAGTAGTAGTATTAGTAGTAGTAGTAGTAGTATTAGTAGTAGTAGTAAGGATGATGATAATAACGATAACAATTTCTGTGAATGGTGAAGTACTTATGTATACTCTGAAGTAGTTTTTGTTTACCAGAGATAGGTTGCACGAAGATGCCAGTAATTCCACCTAAAATGCCTTCCGCAAAAAACCTAGCTCCAAGGCTTAGATTGGCGAGCAGAGTTTCTGAAGTCTCATGCTGTAGCTGGCGGTGTTTCTGTGAGATACGTACAAGAACAATGGACTTCCGATGAAACCTAAGGTTCACACATGGTTCACTTACTCTCTTGTAGTCCAGGTCGGTGGTTTCCAACAGGGATGAACGGAAGCTGCCAGTGGTACTCAGCAAGGAGCCTGCAGAACCCTCTGGAAATAAAAAAAACAAAAACATGATATTTTTGAAACTGCTTTTCCGTTTCCCAGCCCAAGTTCTCCACTTTCTTACCAACGACGTGCCCTAGCAATTCCTTCACACCAACTGCCACTCCCACAATGCCTGAGGATGCTTTGTCATCCTCCAATCCTTTCTGAGTTTCCTCGATGAGGTCTTTGATGCCATGCTCAAAGTTACTGAAGAGTCGGGAAGGGTTGCCGATGACGTCCAGTCCCAGAAACACGGAATAGAACTGACTCAGAATCTGAGACAAGGGAACAGAACTATGAGAACCATGAGAACCATGAGAACCATGAGAACCATGAGAACCATGAGAACCATGAGAACCATGAGCGACAGAAAACCATCAGAAATGATCATTGAGTGATTACAAAAGCAGTTCTTTGCATTCTTTCAGTTTTTTCCTACCTCTTGTTTGTAGTGGCCATAGATAGACTGGTATAGCTGCCTCACTGACCCACTCTCTGACTGAAACTTAAGCGAGTCAAGACTGAAACACAAAGAACCAACACAGAGTAAAGCAAAAGCCCAAACACATGTGCATTCCATCCCGCATGGAAACACATGTACAGGAACTCTCACTCAATCCATACACACATGCACACACATACCTGACTGTGACTGATCCGTTGGAGAATATGGGAATGAAGGCCAACAAGACCTCCACCATACGACCCAGCACTGCACTGAGATCTTCCTGACTGTCATTGATGGTAGAGTATGTAACTACAACCTGAACAAGACACACACACACACACACACACACACACACACACACACACACACACGCTTGTTACATACTTTGATAATGTCCTGGGTGATAAAACTGAACATGGCTCTGAATGATTCCAGTAGCCAGAAATGCAAGTGAACAATTTTTGATAAGTAATTTAAAAAGGTGTAGTCACATTAGATTATTCACATTCAGAAAGAGGCATCCTACAGTAGCTATACCCTACAGACACTGTGGAACCACAACAACAAATGCAGACTTAACAAAAAACAACAACAACAAAACAATGACAACAACAAAAAAATAAATACAAAAAAACAAAACAAAAAAGCTTATAAAGTTGTAGAGGCTCTTAATTATATTTGTTTTTGAAACCACACCTTATTAGTAACTAAAGTCCATTACTCAGATAAAAACATTTTCACATAGACCAGTAAAGCACCTATACCCACCTTGAACCCTGAGATGGAGAGATTCTGAAACAGAGCATTAGGAGAAGAGCTTGGAACCTACATGGAGAGAAAGTAACGAGACAAAAGAAGTAATCATAAAGGCAGAGAGAGCAATCCTCCATACCATCCTTACCTGTTGCTTAACTATCGTCTTAGAAGCGACTGCATTCAATTCACCAGGTGTCTTGAAGGCAAAGAAGTGCGATTCCTGAAGAGTGAGATATGGTGATACAAATAGGAATCAATATAGGTAAAGCCACACCCACTTACCACATCATACGCCAGCAAGACGTCCACAAGAGGGAAAATGGAGGCCAGCACCCCAAACTCAACATTCACCTGGAGGTTCTGAATCTTCAAATATGCATTCCTGTACATGCAAACACATACACACACGAAACGTGATAAAGCAAACGACAATTAGTAAAGTGAATGAAAAATTGATAAAAAAATTATTAAAGTAACTTATAATATTGCGTAAATAAGCTTCTTTACGATACTGTGTAAACAAACTTACTTTACAATCATGACTGGTGTCTTGGCCCTACCCGGTCTGTGAATCACCACCTCCGACTCAATGAGAGGAGCAATGGCTATAATGAAAACACAAACAAATAAATAAATAGATAATTACTAAATTCTATAGCCTGTCTCTGTACCTCTCTCCGGGTCCCAGACTTTCTCTGGAGCCAGCACGATCCTATTCTTGAGTACGTAGTGGCGTAGCTGGTTGTCTACCTCGACTCTCCCTAGAGCTACACTGATGGCAATGTGCTCCTCAGAAATAACGGCTGACCCCCACAAGCCGGGGTTGAAGGTTCGCACGAGTGCACTCCCTTGCCTGCCAGTCAGGGTGTTCAAATTAAACTAGAAGATACAAAACGGGGCGATAAAGCTATGAATGTTTTTTTTTGGTGAGCTGAGTGAAGCTAATGAGATATTAAGCAGGAATATTTTTGCCACTTTTTACCCTCATTGTATATCTCTCTGACTTATTTTTATAATTTCTAACTTCACTGTGGACGTGCTAGTAAATATTCTTTAAAGAATGGGACATTATTAATTAACCACAACACCAGAGGGTTCAACATCAGTCATACTAATGTACAGACAGGATCTGTCTACCTTTTCAGATTCTATTTCCACTTCTGCCAAGCCGGTCCGCCAGGCATTCTCTGCTTCCAACTGCTGCTCATCCTGCAGTCGAAACTTGGAGCCAGCCTTGTTCTTCTTCAACCATACCGCTGGAGAACTACAAACAACGATGATAATGATTATGATTATGATTATTATTATTATTATAATGATGATAATGCATTTTCTCAGTTCTAATAGCCAATATATTATGTTTAAGTAAAACTTAACCCGATGTTTCAACTTCTTGCCAAAGTCCTCAATGATAATTATAATAATAATGGCTAAGTGGTATATTTCGTGTTTATATTTAAGTATTTACTTACTATCATTATTATCATATTCACTTTAATATTATTATCAATCATCATCATCACTGGCAACATTCTATTCTCTACTGTCTCGTTTCCACTCCCTCCCTTCCCCACCTCCCACCATCCGCCCACATCCTCACGTTGTCAAACAGCAGTACAAGACCTCCTGAGGTTTATTGTTGAGTAAAGAAACTCCAACTCCCTCCATTGAGCAGTAGATGTATAAATTCTCTTCACTATTACTGCTTCTCTCTTTGCCAGCTATTCCAGGCAGCAATCTGTTGCCATGCGATGTCTGGAGTGTTTAATCACAAGCAAATAATCACCTCAAGCTCCTTCTCTCCCTTTTCCAGCCCCACCCACCCATGAGCCCCACCCACCTGTAATGCTGCACGGTATCTTGCAACTTCGTCAAACACCTGAAGTATTTTCTGAGTGCCGTCATATATGACAGTCCAGTACATCTCTTTCTGACCATCTATATATTCATTTAAAATGATATAAACTCAGGGAGTTAGTGAAATAAAAAATTATCACTAAGTACGCTAAAGGGGGGGGGGGGGGGATAATAGTGCCATGGTGGCGTGTGAGATAGCAAGCAAATGGATTCAACTAGAAATTTATCTGGTAAGGGTTGCCAACATAATTTGCTATAACACAACTGCTCTTGATAAAAAATAAAAGTGAAAACAAATAAAAAAAAAAAAGTCCAGCAGTTGATTAATCCACCCACTTTCTTTTTTTTTCCATTTCCTTGAATTTCTAGTATCAAATCTACAGAATACAAAGCTAAGCTAGCCTGGCTCCACTCAGCTCCCATTTTCCTTCTATATCTGCTACACTCTGTTCTAACCACTGCTTTCTATGACAAACTTAACATTCACAGCCCTCTCTCTTCTCCCCATATGCACACACAAGCCACAACTAAACCACTTTAGATACTCTATTCAATGAATTACCTCCCACATTTTTACTGTCCTGTGTTGACAAAGTCTTCTTTAACACTAGCCTTGAACCTCTCTCCTGCAAGCAACACCAGCAATTTCACACAACACTTTAATTTGTTCATATACTAAAGTCTTACTGCACTAGCTTACCGTGGTAGCAATCCAGTGGTCCTCGGGCTCCCCTTCCACCTGCCACTCCAGAGTGTGTTCCTGCAGGGGGAAGTCCCATGTGTACAATTGCCTGCTTCTCGGAGGAAGCACAAACTCTTTCTCAGAAGACCTGGTATAAAACAAGAATAATAATTATCAAGTATCCCGCACCAATTCACCAATCACACTTGCACCACCCACACTGTTCAGAGTAGTTTCACACCCTAGCACCCTTCTGAGCCACACCCATGCTTCCTCCCTGACTTGAAGGGAGCTGGCAGACTCTCTCACAACCTTGCGTACTTTTGTCGTATCTTGATGCGTGCAGTGGAGAGGTTTTCCACTTGGTAAGGGGCAGATCCCTCCGCATAAGGCAAGATGCTCACTGACAGAGCCGATCCCACTCGGTCAGAACTCACATCCACCGTCACAGCAGGAAGCTAAAAGACATTCAACACAATATAAAAGTTCAGCAAACAAATGAAAGAAAGAATGAACGAATATATAAATGCTATCTAAATGAGTGAATAAAATCAAGAATAAACCGTGTCACATTCTGCTAAGAACGTGAATCGCATGTGGTCGGACCCACCTCATGTGCCACATTGGTCATGTGCATGGCGATGGTTCCTATGACGCTCAGACTAAACGGAGGACTTGCAGTCACCCACTGACCCGATACGTCTCTCATTCTGATAGCTACATTCTTGTGGGAGTCCACCCAGAAAACTTTCACCTGACACATGCACACAAACACATGTGGCATGCACATGCATGTACACACATACACACATGTCATGCACATCACAGACAAACACATGATATGCTGTTCAAACATGTATCAGAATGGCTTACATCATTAGGTTCAACAGTCACACATGTGTCTGCAACTACTTCCTGCTTGTCCTTCTTCCAAGTACCTACTTGGAGACCAACCTTTAAAAAACAACAAAAAAAACAACAACTTTCCCCCCTAGTTTTGATATATTTTTTTGCTTCTCATGTTGTTGTAGCGTGTGTGGTGTGTGTGTGTGTGTGTGTGTGCGTGTGTGTGCGTGCGCGTGCGTGTGTGTGTGTGTGTGTGTGTGTGTGTGTGTGTGTGTGTGCGCGCCACTGCCCTGCTCTTATTCAACACACACCTTGGTGGAGTTGTAGATGACCACACTCGGGTAAATGTGGACCACCCGAGTCAAAATGTTCAGCATAGAGGAATCATGAACTGTCAGCTAAAAATACATGTACATTACAGCACCAACACAAATACTACAGCATTAGCATTGATAACAATCAATTAATACCACAAACAAAAACCAATGCAAGTGCAGTTAGCCAGTTAGAACAACTTGTCACTTCCAGCGCAAAAAATTGATGTGCATTTTATATTTGCTTATCCTTTGACTGATATAATTCTATCTCAAGTTTCTGTGAAGGGTAGAACTTCAAGAAATAAGTTCAATTAGACATAATGCAAGACAACCACAGGGACACACTGACCTACTTGATAGAGACAGACAGACTGCTAGATTGAAAGAGAGCAATATGGAGAGAAGAATAGACAGTGAGTGGAAAGGGAGACACCCCAAACCTCTTCATCTTTTAACATACATGAAATCTGGCAAATGAGAGCGGATTACGCAGGGTCGGAGGATGCGCCCATAACTTGTTCAGGCCAAGAAGTGGGCGTGACCACGACAGTTTGTGGGTGCGGCCAAGGACAATTTATTGGTGTAGAAAGTATTGAAATAGCTAAATAATGCCATTATAAACATTCATAGATACTTACAGCGCTGACTACATTGCAAACGACTTACATAATTTGTGACAATATCTTAGACGAATCTATTTATCACAATCAACAACCACCGGAGCGGGGAAAAAAGAATCGGTACCGATTGCCAATTTGGGACCTCCGCCCCCCCCCCCCCCCCCATAAAGAGAATAATAGTTTCGGATTTCCCCATTTGAAAAGATCAAGATGGTCCGGCCAAAACAGGACCAACCAGATGAACCAGACCAGTTTATGCGGACTTGTTAGGGGAAGCAAGCCAACAGTAGACCAATGAGAAATCACATGCAGGAAGTTGTCTACAGATTAACATTGACCCACAATATCAACACTGGGTGGTGAACCATACTGCATCACAGAATAGCGACAGACTTACTTCATAGGACTTGAGGTCTTTAGCCTTGATTACTACATTCTCTGACTGACCAGCGCTCTCCAGAGAAATGCTCTTGGACCACTGAGAGCTTCCTTTCATCCGGATCTTAATCTGTTGTACAATAAACAAAACCGTAAATATTTGACTGCTATAAGTCCCCAGGCACACAATCACAAACACACACAGACGTGAGAAGATTCACCTTCCTGTCTTTCTTGTCCAGCTCATTCTTGAAGTAGACGAGAGTGACAGAGTCCACCTCGTGACTGTCCAAGACCTTGTTGACCCACACGATGCGTTTTCTCACCTGCAACATAACAAACCATCTCAACTCAATAATAACCACACAGAATCACTGCCAGACAACAGATCTACAAATAAACCACTATGAGAATAAACGACTGATTGATAGACTGACCTGGTGCTCGTACTCCAGCCTCAGTGCGGTGGCGTTCACTATCCAGTACGGGCAGAACAGACGATGCACCGATGGCTGGCTCACGTCTGAATATAGGCCAAATTTCTAAAGAATAACAACAGCAAAATATAACGAGCTCGAGTGAGTACTGGACTGACGCTATAGCTTTTCTCCCAAGAAATACCGTTAGGAATTGTTAATTAATAGGCGTGATGGCAGGCATGGCTGGCGAAACATTGGTAAAGAGCATCAAAACCAGGATGGTGTACAGTACAAAAACAACAAATGTAACAACATAAACCCTCACACACAAGAATGGTTGTTTTACAAGAATAAAAACGTTTTGCAACACTATAGCCTATACCAACTAATAATTAAAATGATAATTGGTGATTGAGGCATTCATAAGTAAAATATTACTTACGTATGTATGTATGTATGCATGCATGTAAGTATGTATGTATGTATGTATGTATGTATGTATGTATGTATGG